>Ga0194124_10000103_pt1 | contig 135223 bp, 113 predicted proteins | sample TA2KigCas0mmetaG_FD_148605 | JGI IMG/M metagenome (GOLD analysis project Ga0194124, IMG submission 148605) | Freshwater microbial communities from Lake Tanganyika, Tanzania - TA2015031 Kigoma Deep Cast 0m | ecosystem: Environmental > Aquatic > Freshwater > Lake | place: Tanzania: Lake...
GGGCTCAACCTTATCGCCACAGGCGGACCCGGCCAGAAAACCCTTCCGTACTTCCCGCCGGTCATCCATGTTGAGGTTCCCTTGGTTCGCAACGTTCTTTACCTCTACGCCGGCATGGACGGAAGCGTAGACAACCAGGGGATGCGCGCGCGCGTCGGGTCGGTTTCCTTTTTATCGGAGACGTCGAGCTACGAAGCCATTCGCGGCAGCAGCATTTACGGCGGTGCCACGGGTCGCTGGAGCCGCATTGTTGGGTACCGATTCGGCGGACGCTTCGCGACTTGGGATAACTACCCAATGGTGGTTAGGCCCGACGTCGAAACTGGGGTGCTCGACGACAGCGGACGCGTAGGCATGCAGTATGTGAAAGTGACTTCTTTAGAGCCCACGGGCGAGCTTACGTTTCAGTTCAAGCAAGTTTGGGACTTGCGGTTGCACGGGGTGTTGCGTCTTGCCGTTCAGGATTCGAGCGGTTGGCCGGTGTACCACTTGCCCAAGTACGAGTTGGGCGCGCAGGCTCGGGCCAATTTTGGTGAGAAAATTCGACTCGACGGCGCGGTGGTGCTGCGCGGTCCGCGAACTACGTTGTACAGACTCATGATGCCTTATGACTTGCCCGCCTTTGCCGACGTGCGCGTGGGAGCCCAGTACCGCTACAACAGCCAGCTCGATGCAGTCGTTCGCATCGACAACCTGCTCAACCAACGTGCGGAATGGTGGATGGGGTACCCGGTACAGGGAATTCGCGCAAATTTGGGCCTGGTTTACAAGTTTTAAACGTTTAGGGTTCCGGATATCAATCGGTTGCCGTTCGTGCGTCTTGTTGAAAAAAATGTTGATAAACGGGCCTAATTTTTCCCGCTTCGGACTCCCTCGCGCAAGCCAAGGACTATCTTTGTAGGTAGTCCTTTTTTATTGGAAATATGAGCGAAAACAAGCAGTATGGCGCGGACAGTATTCAGGTCCTCGAAGGTTTAGAGGCGGTGCGCAAGCGCCCCGCGATGTACATCGGTGACGTCGGCCAAAAAGGTCTACACCATCTGGTTTATGAAGTCGTCGACAACTCGATTGACGAGGCCCTGGCGGGTCACGCTACCAAAGTGAGTGTAGTCATTCACGAAGGCAACAGCATTACCGTCAAAGACGACGGCCGCGGAATCCCGGTCGCCATGCACGCTAAAGAAGGACGTTCGGCCCTCGAAGTGGTCATGACCGTACTTCACGCGGGGGGCAAGTTTGACAAAGATTCATACAAGGTTTCGGGCGGCCTCCACGGAGTAGGGGTGAGCTGCGTGAACGCGCTTTCTACGCTGCTCCGAGTGAACGTTCACCGCGACGGCAAGGAATACCAGCAAGAATACAGCATCGGCAAGCCTATGTACGACGTTAAAGAGGTCGGGCCTTCAGACTACCGCGGTACGATTGTGCACTTTCAGCCCGACACGAGCATCTTCTACGAGAGTGTGTACCAGTACGACATTTTGGCGGCCCGACTTCGCGAATTGGCGTACCTGAATCGCGGAATCCGCATCCAGCTGACCGACGAGCGCGACATTCAAGAAGACGGCAGCTTCCGCACCGAAGAGTTCTACAGCGTGGGCGGCCTTAAGGAGTTTACGGAGTTTATCGACCAGAACCGCGAAAAGCTCATCCCTGAGCCAATGTACATGGAGGGCGAGATCGAGGGAATTCCGGTGGAGGTGTCAATGACCTACAATACCTCGTACGCAGAAAACATTCACTCCTACGTCAACAACATCAACACCCATGAGGGCGGAACCCACCTCGCAGGCTTCCGACGCGCCCTGACGCGTACCCTGAAAAAGTACGCCGACGAGTCGGGCATTTTAACCAAAGAAAAGGTAGAGGTTGCCGGTGATGACTTTCGCGAAGGCCTTACTGCCGTCATCAGCGTCAAGGTTATGGAACCTCAGTTCGAGGGGCAAACCAAGACGAAGCTCGGCAACAGCGAAGTGTCGGGTGCGGTAGACCGCATTGTAGGCGAAATGCTCACGAACTACCTCGAAGAGCACCCCAACGAGGCGCGAATCATCGTTTCAAAAGTGGTCCTGGCGGCCAAAGCGCGTATTGCGGCCCGCAAGGCCCGCGAAATGGTGCAGCGCAAGACAGTTTTGGGTTCGCACTCGCTGCCGGGCAAGCTGGCCGACTGTTCTGAGACCGATCCCGCGCAGTGCGAAATCTTCCTTGTCGAAGGTGACTCTGCAGGCGGTACCGCGAAGCAAGGTCGCGACCGCCGCTTTCAGGCCATTTTGCCGCTACGCGGTAAGATCCTGAATGTGGAGAAGGCCATGCAGCACCGCATTTTTGAGAACGAAGAAATTCGCAACATCTTCACTGCGCTGGGCGTCAGCTTGGGTACCGAAGAGGACAGCAAAGCCCTCAATACCGATAAGCTGCGCTACCACAAAATCATCATCATGGCCGACGCCGACGTCGACGGTTCGCACATCGCCACGCTCGTGCTCACGTTCCTGTTCCGCTACATGAAAGAACTGGTTGAGCGCGGATACGTGTACATTGCTTCGCCGCCCCTGTACTTGGTAAAGAAGGGCCAAAAGTCCCAGTACGCATGGAACGAGACCCAACGCGACCAAGTCGCCCGCGAGCTGGGTGGTGAAGAGCAGACCGGCGTAACCATTCAGCGCTACAAGGGCCTTGGAGAGATGAACTCGGAGCAGCTGTGGGAGACCACGCTCAACCCCGAGGCGCGCACCTTGAAGCAGGTGACCATTGACAACGCCACCGAGGCTGACCGCATCTTCTCGATGCTGATGGGCGACGACGTGCCGCCGCGCCGAGAATTCATCGAGAAAAACGCGCGCTACGCGCGCATCGACGCTTAAGTCGAAGGGTTTTCGGTACTACCTTTGAAGGGTCGCTTCGGCGGCCCTTTTTTAATACCCCCAACCTAATGAAAATTACCGTTGTAGGCGCAGGAAACGTAGGTGCTACGTGCGCTGAGGCGATGGTCCGCATGGAACTCGCCGAAGAAATTGTACTCCTCGACATCAAAGAAGGTTTTGCCGAGGGCAAGGCCATGGACATGAACCAAACGGCAAACCTGCACGGGTTCACAAGCCGTGTTCGCGGCGTGACCAACGACTACGTGGCTACGGCCGGGTCTAAGGTTGTGGTCATCACGAGCGGAATTCCGCGCAAACCGGGCATGACCCGCGAAGAGCTGATCGGAACCAATGCCGGAATCGTGAAGTCTGTAGTCGACAACGCCCTCAAGCACTCGCCCGACGCCATCATTGTGGTGATTTCGAACCCGATGGACACCATGACCTACTTGGCAGCCAAGCAGAGCGGACTTCCCAAAAACCGCGTGATTGGCATGGGCGGAATCCTCGACTCAGCCCGCTTTACCTACTACCTATCTGAAGCCATGGGCGTTCCGGCGAGCGACCTTCAAGGCGTCGTTGTGGGCGGACACGGCGACACCACCATGATCCCATTGACGCGTCTGGCGAGCTACCAAAGCAGCCCAGTCAGCAACTACCTCAGCGCCGACACCTTGGCCAAGGTAAAGTCAGCAACCATGGTCGGCGGCGCCACGTTGACGGGCCTGATCGGCACTTCAGCGTGGTACGCGCCGGGTGCGGCTGGAGCGGTTCTGACCGCCAGCATCGTGCGCGACCAAAAGAGAATTTTCCCGTGTTCGGTCTACCTTGAGGGCGAGTACGGCGAGTCCGACATTTGCCTCGGCGTGCCCGTAGTAGTTGGTGCAAACGGTTGGGAGTCCATTGTAGACTACCAACTCAATGCCGATGAAGCGGCGGAGTTTGCGAAAAGCGCAGCGGCCGTCCGCGCCATGAATTCGGTGCTGGACAGCTTGTAAGGTCCTGCTTTGCACGGCCAAATAGGGTATACCGGTGGGTTGCGATCCACCGGTATATTTTTTGGTACCCTGGCGTTGCGCAAACGATAAAGGCTAAGATTCGCCCGCTTCGGCCCAGCATGCGAAGTGCGGCCACCACCGCATCGGCTCCACCAACGGCGCGATCGGGCGTCCACACCACCACACCGCCCGGGAAAGCAGCCGTCCATTCGGCCGTCAGGGGTGCGTACTGCAGCCGATCGTGGCGATCCAGGGAATGGAGCAAGCGCACCGACCGATGGCAAAGGGCGCAGTGGCCGTCAAAGAGTACGACAACCGGAACTACGGGAGCTTGATCCACCGCGTGCGGCCCAACGGGCTCGTCAAAACATAAACGCCTGAGGGCCATGCTTCGGTTCGCAGGGGGCGGTCCGGGCCCACCTCAAATTCGCCAACGAATCGACCGTCGAGGTGGTGCACGCTGACTCGAGTTTGCTGCCCGCTGCGAAACTGGCCGTTGCCTGGGGTGGGGTAGACGCTCCAGTCGTCGCCAGGGGCTCGCCACTCGTGCGTCGCAACCTGCATCGTATCGCCGGTCATGTAGCGAATTCCGCCCGTGCTTACGCCAAGGACCAATTCGGGGCGACCGTCAGCATTGAGGTCGCGAAACCACGGAGCGTTGCTGTTGCCGTCGTGCACCAGGAAAGCGGAACGCTCCAGACGCGGGGTCATGACGAACTGCAGGTCGACGCGCAAGCTGTCCACCCCGAGTCCGGGCATGCTGCAGCCGTTGCTGGTAATGCTGTTGTTGTTGGCGACGTCACCGAAGGCGTGGCTCGCAAATGCGGTGCGGTGTGCGGCAAGGTGTACATCGGCGCTCGGCAGGTTGCGGCTGAAGCAGAATTCAACGACCAGGTTCGACGTGCCGTCGTAGTCGATTGGGTTTTGAAACGAAATCAAATTCCAGCCTTGGCTCAGCACGGCGAGGTACGAAAACCCAACTTCACCCCCCGGACCCATGCCGCTTAGGGATGAGTCGGTGGTGGCCCGAACGTTCACGTTGAACCCTTGACTGAGGTAGGGAGCGCTGCTGCTCAAGCAGTTCACCTTGATGCCCTGAATGCGGGTGGGTCCATTGATTCCGGCGGCGGCGAGCTCTGAGGCGCGAATGAGGTACTGGTGCCGACCGGTTCGCTTGCTGCTACCAAACGGAGTTTGCAGCGTGGTGGCGGTGGCTTGCGCGATGGAAGTTTGGATCAGCGGATTTTGAACCGGAGGCAGGCTGAGCATGCTGGACGCGTTGGGGTAGGCGTGCACGCCGGAATACCGACTGCCCACCCAAAGCTCCATGCTACCGCCGTTGAGGTAGGCCCGCGGAACCGATCGGCCGTTGAAGGTTCCCGAGGTGTCGACGTCGATCGAGCCAAACGATTCCGTGATCAGGTTCCAGGCGCCACCGTCGTTGCGCACGTAGGCTACTTCGCCGCGTTCGTTGCCGATCAACAGGTCGAGGTCGCCGTCGCCGTCGAGGTCCGCCAGTTCGGGGCTGGCGTTTTGGCCGACGTCGTGGGTGGTGAGTAAGGGCGCAACACCGCTGTAGCTCGGGCTAATCAGGGTGCCGTAGTTGTAGGCGACGTAGACTTGGCCGTTGGCGCGGCCCACCACGAGATCGGCGAGTCCGTCGCTGTTTAGGTCGCCCAAGGCCGGTGCCGTCCAGCTCGGGTCAGGTCCCAAGTTGCTGGGCAGGGTGAGCGGAGTCTCCCGCCACACCGGCTGGGTTGCGCTGCCGAAGTTTTCCCAGTAGGAGAGTCCGCGACGGCTTCCCAGAACCAAGTCAGAAAGCCCGTCGGTGTTGAGGTCGGCGCCGTACGGAACTACGTAGGTTCCCAGCTCCAGCATTTCGCTCTGCAGAAATCGATCGTGAACCCGTTGCCAGTTGGCCGCCGTCGTGCCCGTGTTTTGGTAAAGCCACACGCACGAGTCGCCCAAGCCGCTGTATTCGTTTGGACTAGCCATTAATTCCTTCACGCCGTCGAGGTTGGCGTCCAGCGCTGAAAACCCAGGAAAAAGCATGTTGACCGGGGTCCCGGCAATCGGCCAGGTGCTGTCTTGGCTTTCAATGTTGGCCAGCGCCAGGGTGCCTACGTTGAACCCAACTACTCCCGTGGGGTACGAAACATCGCCAATGAGCGCGTCGGACAGCCCGTTGCCGTCGACGTCGTGGAGCAGGAGGGTTGAACCCGCGTGCTTGAGGTCTTCGCGGCCCGACGATGGCGAGGCTACGCGCGAACCCGTGCAGGCGTCGATGACCAGGGCATTCCGCACGCCAGATTCTTCCACGTCGGCCCAGCAACCGTCGGCGCGCGCAAAATTGAGTCCGCAATCCCGCTGGTTCTGGTGCCACTCGATGCGCGACCCTCCTTGGTCGAAGGTGAGTACGTCGACGTCGCCATCTTGGTCAATGTCACCGATGTAGGGCCGGTCTACGCTGAGCACCTGGAGGTTGTAGGCCGGGTTGCCCGCAACGTAGACGGTGCGCAATTCCGTTTGGGTTCCAAGCGCCCAGCTAAAGGTCATTTTGCCGTTGATGCGCTGGCCCTGCCAAACGCCGATGCCGTGCGTGACCCAACCAAAGAGGTCGGTGACCCCGTCGCAGTTGTAGTCTACCAGGTGTACCCACTGCTGGTTTTTGGGAAAGCCCGCCGCCCATTCCGGGCGCTCAATCCAGCTACCGTTGACCCGTTCGAGCGTAAGCCATCGCCCGCCGTCGCGGTCAAAGACCACCAAATCGTGGATTCCATCTCCGTTGAGGTCGGCGCTGTAGGCTTGCGGATTGTTGAGTCCGCCCGAGGTGCCGAGGTTTAGGTTTTGGCCGTTGGCCCGCTGAACGATCGCTTGCGCGCTCGGAGCAAAGCTCCAAGTCACCTGAGCCTGAAGTGAAAGCGTTGCGAGGCTTGCGGCTAGGCTAAGGGCAATTTGCAGAATCCTGGGCATAATGCCAAAGGTAATTCGACTATATTTGCCGCCTCGTACTAATTTGAACTCGAGTATGCAAAATAAAGTGATCATCCGCCTGTTTGCCGTGGCTTTTGCCCTGGCCGCCTTGTACGAATTGTCGTTTTCCTTTGTCGCTCAACGTGTTGAGCAAAAGGCGCTGGAATCGGTTGGGGGCGATGCTTCTAAACTCAATGCGGCGCTGGATTCGCTCGCGAACCAAGAGGTGTACAACCTTGGCATCACGTCGTTCACCTACAAAGAGGTGAAAGAGAAGGAGATGAACCTCGGCTTGGACCTTCGTGGCGGTATGAACGTGATTCTCGAGGTTTCGGTGCGCGACGTGCTTATTGGCCTTGCTGCAAACCCCAACGACGCGCTGTTTGTCGAGGCGCTTGCGGCGGCAGATGCCGAGCAAGCCAATTCGGGTGAAGCGTACGTCGATTTGTTCATCAAGGCGCTTGACGCCAAGCGCGGAACGCGCGGCTGGGGCGACCCCGCCCTCTTTGGCACCAAAGACATGTCAGACCGGCTCGGGTTTAACGCGACCGACGACGAAATCAAGGGAGCTATTCGTTCCGACGTAGAAGCCTCTGTACAAAACGTTTACACCGTTCTTAAGGCGCGTATTGACCAGTTTGGCGTAGTGCAACCCAACCTGCAGCGCCTGGGCAACACCGGCCGCATCTTGGTAGAACTGCCGGGCGTCAAAGACCCTGCTCGGGTACAGCGTCTGCTTCAGTCTACAGCCCGCCTTGAATTTTGGTGTGCGGACTACGGTGCAGCTTGGATGCAGTTTATGGTCGACGCCAACGAGCGCCTTCGCGCAGTGGTACCCGATCCGAACGCAACCAAAACCTCTGCGGCCAAGGCCAATCCCCAGGCAATCGATCTGCCAAGCGCCGTCGACGCCAGCGAAGTAACCAAGCCCGAGTCGACCGCGGTCGCCGCCACCGATTCGTCCGCCCTCAAGCACAACCCGCTGCTTAACATCTTCCAACTGAACGTAGACCCCCAAACGTTTACGCCGCTGGAAGGACCAATTATTGGTTTTGCCCTCCCCAAAGACACGGCAACCATCAATGGCTACCTGAACACCGACGTAGCCAAGTCGCTGATCCCGGGAGACAAGCGTTACGTTCGCTTTGCCTGGACGCGCCCCGACGCCAAGGCCGGAATTACCTTTTTGATTGCCCTGCAAGGCAACCGTACAATGGAGCCTGAGCTCGACGGTGGCGTTATTGTCGACGCGCGCCGCGAATTCGACCAGGGTAACAACCCCATCGTCACGATGTCAATGAACGGCTACGGAGCCCAGATTTGGCAGCGCATTACCGCCGAAGAAAGCGCCAAGAACCCCAAAGGTCACGTGGCCGTGGTTCTCGACAACCTGGTGTACAGCTACCCGCGCGTCATCAACGAGATTTCGGGCGGTCGTACCCAAATCGAAGGCGGCTTCTCGCTTGACGAGGCTACCGACTTGGCCAATGTGCTTAAGGCGGGTAAACTTCCCGTGCCTGCTCGGGTAATTCAGGCCGACGTCGTAGGTCCAAGCTTGGGTAAAGAAGCGATCAGCTCGAGCATCAACTCGTTCATCTTCGCCTTTTTGGTGGTCTTTGCCTACATGATTTTCTACTACGCCGGTGGGGGAATCGCGGCCAACCTTGCCCTTCTGGTCAACATGTTCTTCATCTTCGGAATTCTGGACGCCATTTCGGCAGTCCTGACGCTTCCAGGTATGGCCGGTATCGTGCTTACGATTGGTATGGCGGTGGATGCGAACGTCCTCATTTTTGACCGCATTCGCGAGGAGCTCGCCGCCGGTAAGGATGTGCGCACGGCCGTTGCAGACGGCTTTGTAGGGTCGCGTGGCGCCATCCTCGACGCCAACGCCACCACGCTGCTGACGGCGATTATCTTGTTCATGGTGGGAACGGGTCCGATTAAAGGTTTTGCTACCACCCTTATTATTGGTATTCTCTCGTCGCTCTTTACGGCAATTTTTGTTACCCGCTTGTACATCGAGTGGCGTTTGGCAAAAACGGGAACGATGTCGTTCGCAACCAAAACCACCAAGGATTGGTTCAACAACGCCAAGTTTGACTTCATTAAAACCCGGATTGCGGCCTACGTCATTTCAGGTGTGCTCGTGGCGATCAGCGTCGTGGCGCTCTTCACCAAGGGCTTGAGCTACGGGGTTGACTTTGAAGGCGGACGCACTTACCAAGTGCGCTTTGACCAGCCCGTTGAAGTTTCTCAGGTGAGCTCGGCGTTGGCCAAGGAGTTCGTCGATGCCAACGGCAAGTCGTTTGCCCCCATCGTCAAAACGCTCGGTAGCGCCGACCAAGTAACGATTACGACCAACTTCCGCGTGTCGGAATCAGGTCCTAGCGTCGAAGAAGAGCTGCGCAAAGAACTTTATGCGGGTGTCAAAGGCTTTTATACTTCAGCACCTTCTGAAGAGGTATTCAACGAGCCGGGGACCAAGGGACTGGGCGTAGTTGCCTACCGCCAGGTCGGGCCTACGGTTGCAGACGACATCGCCAACTCAGCTGTTTGGGCGATCCTGTTCTCGCTGTTGGGAATCTTTACGTACCTGCTGGTTCGCTTCAGCCGCTGGCAGTACTCCTTAGGTGCCGTGGTGGCATTGATGCACGACGTGGTAATTGTACTTGGTGCCTTTGCGCTTTTCGACGGAATTCTGCCCTTCGCTATGGAGGTTGATCAAGCGTTTATTGCGGCGATTCTCACGGTAATCGGTTACTCGATCAACGATACAGTGGTCGTGTACGACCGCATCCGCGAGTACCTGTCGGGCCATAAAGGAAGCCACTCAGACAAGGGCGTAATCAACTACGCCTTGAATTCAACACTGAGCCGCACGTTCAATACGTCGTGGACCACGATCATTGTACTTCTGATCATCTTCATCTTTGGTGGTGAGGTGCTGCGCGGATTCATCTTTGCGATCTTGCTCGGTATTGTGGTGGGTACCTATTCGTCGCTCTTCGTGGCTTCGCCGATCCTGTACGACGCAACGCCCAAAGACGATAAGACTAAGTAAGCCATGCTGCTTTTGTTCATCAGCGCCGGAGAAGTAGTCGTTCTGCTTTTTGCGGCGCTGATGCTTTTTGGGCCTGACCGATTGCCAGGCTTTGTGCGTTCCGTCGCTAAAGGCATCCGCACGGTGAAGAACGCCCAGGCCGACCTCACCCAGCAGCTCATGTCAGATGAGCAAAGCGGAATTAAGGACCTAAAAGACGCCGCTGAAGACATCAAGTCTGAAATTGAGGGGGTGGTATCCCGAAAAAAGTAGTTTTTTTTGTCGACACCCCCCTTTTTTTGAAGGGTTGTTGATAAAAAAATAACTTTTATTTGAGTAGGCGAGTTAATCGCGGTACTTTTGTGCCGATAAACTCTTTTACCATGCCCACGTCACGCTACCTCGGTCTTGAAGCCGCCTTGTCGCACAAGCCCGCCGAATTCACCAAACCCGCTGGAAAAGCATCGGAGTACTTCGGTGCCAACGTCTTCAACAAAAAGGCGATGCGCGAGTACATGCCCAAGGAGGCGTTTGAGTCCGTCATGAAGGCTATCGAGCGGGGCGATAAAATCGACCGCGCCATTGCCGATCAGGTAGCAACAGCGATGAAGGCATGGGCCATGGCCAAGGGAGCGTCGCACTACACCCACTGGTTTCAGCCCCTCACGGGTGCCACAGCCGAAAAGCACGATGCGTTTTTTGAGCCTACGTCAGACGGCTACGCCATCGAGAAATTCAACGGCGGCATGCTGGTGCAGGCCGAGCCCGATGCGTCGAGCTTCCCTAATGGCGGAATTCGCAACACGTTTGAGGCCCGCGGCTACACGGCGTGGGATCCCACCTCACCTGCCTTTGTGCTTGCGGACACGCTCTGCATTCCTTCGGTATTTGTAGCCTATACGGGCGAGGCCCTCGACAACAAGACGCCGTTGCTCCGTTCGCTTCAAGTGATTGACCACGCGGCTACGGCGGTGTGCCAGTACTTCGACAAAAACGTCTCCAAAGTGCACGCCACGCTTGGCTGGGAGCAGGAGTACTTCCTAATCGATGAGGCCTTGTTCCATGCGCGCCCTGATTTGGTGATGACCGGTCGCACCTTGGTTGGCCACTCTCCGGCCAAGGGCCAGCAGATGGAAGACCACTACTTCGGTAGCATTCCGGAGCGCGTGATTCAATTCATGCGCGAGATCGAGTTCGAGAGCCACCTGCTCGGAATTCCAGTGAAAACGCGCCACAACGAAGTGGCTCCGGGCCAGTTTGAGTTCGCACCCATTTTTGAGGAGGCCAACGTAGCGGTGGACCACAATTCCCTGTTTATGGACCTGCTCGAAAAGGTAGCGGCACGCCACCATTTTAGGGTGCTGCTTCACGAGAAGCCGTTTGCCGGTGTAAACGGTTCAGGCAAGCACAACAACTGGTCGCTGGCGACCGATACCGGAATCAACCTGTTGGCTCCAGGTTCAACGCCCAAGCGCAACTTGCTGTTCTTGTCGTTTTTTGTGAACACCATCAAGGCCATGCACGATCGTGCCGACTTGATCCGCGCCGCCATCGCCTCAGCGAGCAACGACCACCGCTTGGGTGCCAACGAAGCTCCGCCAGCCATTATCTCGGTATTCATCGGTAGCCAACTAACCGAGGTACTCGACGAGCTAGAGAAACTCGAAGGAGGTAAAATGTCGCCCGAAAAGAAGACCGAGTTGAAGTTGAACGTTGTGGGCAAGATTCCCGAAATCCTGCTCGACAACACCGACCGCAACCGCACGTCTCCGTTCGCGTTCACCGGCAACAAGTTTGAGCTGCGCGCGGTGGGATCGCTGGCGAACTGCTCGCACGCCATGACCACGCTGAACCTGATGGTGAGCGACCAGCTCATGCAGTTCAAGGCCGACGTCGATGCCCAAATCGCTCAAGGCCTGAAAAAAGATGACGCCATCTTCAACGTGCTCAAGGACTACATCAAGGCCTCCAAGAAAATTCGCTTTGAAGGCGACGGCTACAGCGATGTCTGGAAGGACGAAGCGGCCCAGCGCGGATTGAAGAATACGCCGGACACGCCCCGCGCGCTCGAATTTTTGGTGACTCAAGACGCCGAGAATTTGTTCACGAACCACGGCGTATTGAGCAAGGTTGAGCTGCACGCTCGCTACGAAATCCTGCAAGAGGAGTACTTTAAGCACCTTCAAATTGAGAGCCGCACCCTAAGCGATTTGGTGAACAACCACATCATTCCTGCGGCCATCAAGTACCAAAGTGTTTTGAGTGAGAACCTGCTTCGCCTTAAGGCATTGCTTCCCGAGGCTACGTTTAAGAAGTCGTGCAAAGAACAGCTTTTGCTGGTCGAAGAGTTGAGCGAGCGCATCTCAACCGCGCTGCGCCACGTCGACGAAATGACCGAAGCACGCAAGAAGGCGAACAAGATCGAGTCGGCACGCGAGCGGGCGCTGGCCTACTGCGACACGGTAAAGCCCTTCCTGTCTTCGATCCGCTACGAGGTCGACAAGATGGAGCTGATTGTAGACAACGACACCTGGCCGCTGCCAAAGTACCGCGAGCTGCTTTACATTCGCTAAGGCCGTAGGTCGAGAAATTTAGCCCTTCATGCTTCAGTGTGAGGGGCTTTTCTCGTTTTATCGGGTTGCATTTGTTATTTTCGTGTCCTCAGCGCCTGAAACGCCTAGACCCTATGAATACACGACCGATGATTGCCTTGCATGCTGCCCTTGTTTTGGGGCTGCTTACCACTCCGGCATGGGCGCAAAAGGCTTCCAACGAGGACGCACCTAAGCGCCCGAAAATTGCCCGCCAAGGCGACGATTACTACCAAGGTAAAGAATACACGAAGGCTATTGACCTCTACCGCAAGGCCTACAGCAAGGTGAAGTCCCGCCCTGAAAAGGCAGAAATCAGCTACCGTTTAGGCGAGTGCTACCGCTACACCACGCAGTACAAGGCTGCTGAAGCGCAGTACCGCCGCGCCATCAAGGCCGGGTACAACCAGCCTGAAGCCTACTTGGGCGTTGCCGAAATGCTGAAGTACCAAGAGAAGTACGAAGACGCGCTTGTGGCCTACGAAGACATGGCGAAGGCCTTTCCGTCAGATCCGCGCGCGGCCCAAGGTATTGAAAGCTCCAAGGCAGCCGTTGCTTGGAAGAACGCGGTTACCCGCTTTCAGGTGGGATCCGTTACCGACCTCAATACCAAAGCGCACGAATACGGAATCGCATTCGACGGCCGCCAAGGAACCCACGAAGAATTGCTGTTTACCTCTACACGGGAAGGTGGAATAGGCAAGAAGAAAGACGGCTGGACGGGTCAGCAGTTCTCCGACATTTACAGCACCAAGCGCTTGAACGCCGACGGGTCCGCTCGCGGAGGTAAAAAAGCCCCCAAGGGTGGCGCGGGAAAGCCCGACCCCACTGCGGCACGCGCCCAAAAGTTTTCGGCGCCCGAGTTGCTTCCCGAAATTATCAACACGATGGACCACGAGGGTTCACCCTCATTTGACGGCAAGCGCCGAAACCTCTACTTTACCCGCTGCATGGACGTCAAGCGCGCCCAGCTGGGTTGCGCTATTTATGTGACCCGCCGTGCTGGGCAGACCTGGCAAGACGCCACCCCGGTGGTCCTCACGACCGATTCTTCGCGTTCGGTTGGGCACCCCTCGGTAAACGAGGAAGAAACCCTCCTGTACTTCGCCGGCGACCTCGAGGGCAGCGTGGGAGGTAAGGACCTTTGGGTCGCGAGCTACGACAAGCGCAAGCGCACCTGGGCCAACCCCGTGAATATGGGCGCCTTGGTAAATTCCAAGGGCGACGAGTTGTTCCCGTTCATTCACGACGACGGGTTCTTGTACTACGCATCAGACGGCTTTCCCGGCATGGGCGGATTTGACTTGTTCCGCGTTCCGGTAGGCGAGGACGGCCTGCCCACGGGCGAGCCTGAGAATCTGAAGGCCCCGATTAACAGCTCGGGCGACGACTTCAACCTGATATTGCGTCCGGGCGGACTTCGCGACGGGTATTTTGTGTCCAACCGCGCGGGCGGTACGGGCGGAGACGACCTCTGGACATTGTACGAGGTGCCCCTGAAGTACGCGTTGCGCGGAACCCTTAAGAGCGAAAAAGACCAAACTCCGCTCGCCAACGCCACCGTGAAAATCGCGGGCAGCGACGGCTTTACCGCGACGGTCATGACCGACAAGCTCGGCAAATTTGAACTCGTCGACGACAAGCTGAGCGCTGAGGTTACCTACGAATTCGCATTTGAAAAGAAAAAGTTCCTCAACGGCGGGGCGAAGGCCAACACCGTCGGCCTCAACCTCGACAAGTTTGTGTTCATGGAGAGCGAAAACGTGTTCCGCCATACCATGGACGTGGCCGCGACCATGGCACCTATCGAGTACCCGGTTATTCTGCCCGAACTCTACTTTGCCCTGGCCAAATGGGACCTCAACGACCAAGCTCAGGCCTCGCTCGACACGGTGTACCGCACGCTGGTGCTGAACCCGACGATTGTGATCGAGCTTCGTTCGCACACGGACTACCGCGACGCCGACGACAAGAACCAAATTCTGTCGCAGAAGCGTGCCGACACCTGCGTCAAGTATCTCATCAGCAAAGGAATTGCACCGGGTCGCCTCGTATCGGTGGGCATGGGCGAAACCCAGCCGTTTGAAGTCCCCGCGGGCTACAAAGGCAAGGGGAGCGACGTCTTCCCCGCAGGGACGAAGTTGACCGAGGCAACCATCAAGAAAATGCCGGCCGCCCAGCAAGAGCTGGCAAACGGGATAAACCGTCGCACGGACTTCCGAGTGATCCGCGACGACTTTACGCCGCCGGTTGATACGGCTGAGCTGGCCGAGCAAAAAGCCCTTGAAGCCAAGGAGGCCCCCAAGCCGGTCAAAGGCGAAGTGTACACCGTGGGTGACAAAGAGACCTTTGCGACCGTTTGCCGCAACGCGAACATTAACATTACCGACCTTCGCCGCATCAACGGCGGACTCCGCGGCGTTAAGCTCGAGCCGGGAATGCTGCTCAAGGTTACCGCCAACGGAGACTACGCGGACTTTGACGCCAAGCACCGCCAGGTGGCCCTGGGCGAGACGTGGAAGTCGATTGCCTCGGAACTCAAAATGAAAGAAAAGGAACTCAAAGAACTCAACCCCGAATGGGCCAAAGTTGAGCCGCCGGTTGGAACCTTCATTCGCGTGAAATAGGTTGATAACCTTTTGAACTTCCCTTCGGCCTGCGCCGGAGGGAAGTTTTATTTTTGTACCCATGAGTTCGAGCAACCGCTACGCCGGCCGAGGCGTTTCCTCCGGCAAAGAAGAAGTCCATCAAGCGATCGCTGCGCTCGACAAAGGCTTGTTTCCGAACGCCTTTTGCAAGATTGTTCCCGACGCCTTGAGCGGGTCACCCGAACACTGCCTGGTAATGCACGCCGACGGGGCTGGAACCAAATCGTCGCTCGCCTACCTGTACTGGAAGGAAACGGGAGACCTCAGTGTGTGGCGCGGAATCGCCCAGGACGCCGTCGTAATGAACACTGACGACCTGCTCTGCGTCGGCGCCACGGGACCTATTTTGCTGAGCTCGACCATCGGACGCAACAAGCACCTTATCCCCGGCGAAGTCATCAAAGCACTGATTGAAGGCACCGAATCGGTCTTGGCCGACCTGCGCGAAGCCGGCATGGACATTCAAAGCACCGGCGGCGAAACGGCAGACGTGGGCGACGTGGTGCGCACCGTAATCGTGGACAGCACCGTGGTGGCGCGCATGAAGCGCAGCGACGTAATCGACAACGCCCGAATTGCGCCCGGCCAGTACGTCGTCGGGTTGGCTTCGTTCGGACAGGCCAACTACGAGTCTGCCTACAACGGCGGAATGGGGTCCAACGGTCTCACCTCGGCCCGGCACGACGTCTTCAGCCACCTGCTAGCCGAGTGCTACCCCGAGAGCTTTGCCCCCGAAACCGACCTTGCGCTCGTCTACAGCGGCACCAAGAAGCTCACCGACGCGGTGGCGGGAAGTCCGCTCGACGCCGGAAAGCTGGTGCTCTCACCAACGCGCACCTACGCTCCCGTCATGATCCAAGCAATCAAGGAACTGGGAAGCGCGCTGAAGGGCGCGGTCCACTGCAGCGGAGGCGCCCAAACCAAGGTGCTGCATTTTTTGCGCGAGGGCAAAGTCATCAAAGACAACCTGTTCCCGATTCCGCCCCTTTTTGAACTCATTCGCGCGGAATCCAATACCCCGTTGCGGCAGATGTACGAAGTTTTTAACATGGGTCACCGCATGGAGCTGTACCTCGACAGCCTCGAGGCTGCCGAGCTCGCGGTACGCCTTTCCCAGAGCTTTGGGGTGGACGCCCAAATAATTGGCCGCGTTGCGCCGAGTGCCCATCCTGAAGTTGAACTCCATGCCCCCGACGGCATTCATACCTACCGCCGCGCATGAACCTCGCAGAAAAACTTCAGGCCATCTGGGTGCGCCATCAAGACGTGCACGACCAGTTGATGACGCCCGAACTTGCCGCGGACCCCGCCCGCTTCATTCGCCTCAACCGCGAGTACAAAGAGCTAGACGAACTCGTTCAGGCACGTACCCGCTACCTCGAGGCAATCGCCAACCGAGACGAGGCCCAGCAGCTGCTCGACGTCGAACAAGATCCCGAGATGCGCGAAATGGCGCAGGAAGAGTTTGATGCGGCACGTACCCGCATTGCGGCGCTCGAAACCGAAATCAAGGAACTGCTCATTCCCAAAGACCCCGAAGACGCCAAAGATGCCGTGCTCGAAGTGCGCGCGGGCACCGGTGGTGACGAGGCTGGGCTCTTTGCGGGTGAACTCCTGCGCGCCTACTTGCGCTTTGCCGAAGAAAAAGGATGGACCACCGAAATGCTGAGCCTCACCGAGGGTTCGGTGGGCGGCATCAAAGAAGCCAGCGTTCAGATCCGCGGCGAACAGGTTTATGGAGTGCTCAAGTTTGAAAGCGGCGTGCACCGAGTGCAGCGGGTTCCGGCCACCGAAAACCAAGGGCGGGTGCACACCTCGGCGGCGACCGTAGCCGTGCTCCCCGAGGCCGACGAGCTCGACGTGCAAATCCGCGATGTCGACATTCGCAAGGACACCTTCCGCTCAAGTGGGGCAGGGGGGCAGCACGTCAACAAGACCGAATCGGGCGTTCGCCTCACGCACTTTCCGACCGGAATCGTGGTGGAATGCCAAGACGGCCGCTCGCAGCACCAGAACTACGATCGGGCCTTGACCGTGCTTCGCGCGCGAATTTGGGACAAGGCCCGCGCGGAGCGCGACGCTGCTGTGGCCGAGCACCGCAAATCGCTGGTGAGCACGGGCGACCGAAGCGCCAAAATCCGCACCTACAATTTTCCGCAAAGCCGAGTGACCGACCACCGCATTGGCTTGACGGTGTACAACCTCCCCGACGTGATGAACGGCGACCTCGGAGCCTTGATTGAGGGCCTCCGGGTTGCGGACCACGCCGAACGACTTCAACAAGGCGCCGACGAATGACCTACGCTGAACTTACCCAACGCATCGAAGAAGCCGGGCACGGCCTGTGTGTTGGGCTTGACCCAGACCCCAGCAAAACCCCTTCAGGGGTGCGCGACCTCGCTCAATTTTGCATCGGCATCATTGAAGCCACCGCCCACGTGGCCGGGGCCTACAAGCCCAACTTTGCGTTCTTTGAAGCCCTTGGCCGTCCGGGCTGGGACGCCCTCGAAACGGTCTCGCAGCACCTGCGCGATTTGCCCCAAAAGCCCCTGCTCATCGCTGACGCCAAGCGCGGGGACATCGGCAACACGGCCAGCCGCTATGCTCAAGGAATCCTTGAAGTTATGGGGTACGATGCGATTACGGTGGCTCCCTACATGGGGCGCGACAGCGTAGAACCTTTCCTTCGAGAAGGCAAGTGGGTGGTTGGTCTCGGCTTGACGAGCAACCCGGGTGCCGACGACCTTCAGCAGCTCGCGCTGCACGACGGCCGCAGGGTGTACGAGGCCGTGGCCGACAGCTACCTAACGTGGGGAACGCCCCACAACCTCATGGTGGTAGCCGGAGCAACCCGGCCCGAGGCCCTCGGCGCCTTGCGCGACCGAATGCCCGACACTTTTTTCTTGGTTCCGGGCGTTGGGGCCCAAGGCGGTAGCGCCGAAGAGGTGGTTCGCCACGGCGCCTTCCGCGGAAAACCGGGAATGGGACTGCTCATCAACGCTTCGCGCAGCATAATGTATGCCTCCTCAGGTGCGGACTGGCAGCGAAGCGCCGCCGATTCTGCCGAAGCCTTGGCAGCAGAAATCCGAACCGCCTACCGTGCCTAGCGCCGACCAACGCCCCTTGCGCATCGTCGTTACGGGCGCCAACGGACTGCTGGGGCAGTCGCTGCTCTACTTGGCCCAGGGCCGCCATGAGCTGTTGGCCACCGGGCGCGGACCAGCCCGAGGCAACCACTTCGGATTTCCCTACGCGGAACTCGACACCACCCGCCCCAAAGATTTTGAGCGGGTGCTGACAGAATTTCGTCCCGACGTCGTAATCCATTCGGCAGCAATGACCCAGGTCGACGACTGCGAGAACCAGCCGGAGCTCTGCCACCTCCTGAATGTGGAAGCTACGCGGCACTGCGCCGAGGCGTGCGTGCGGCACGGCGTGCACCTCATCTTCATCAGCACCGACTTCATTTTTGACGGACAAAACGGACCCTATGCCGAAGACGCAGCCCCAGCACCACTTAGCGTGTATGGCTGGTCCAAGCTTCACGCCGAAGAAGCCGTAAAGGCTAGCGGCGCCCGCTACACCATCGCACGCACGGTCTTGGTCATTGGGTACGTTCCGGGGCTGAGCCGCAGCAACATCATTCTTTGGGCGCGCGGCGCCCTGCAACGCGGCGAGCGCATTCGGGTCGTCGACGACCAGGTGCGCAGCCCGACCTGGAGTGTGGACCTCGCGGAAGGCTGCTTGCGCATTGCCGAACGCGGAGCTGAGGGAATTTACCACCTCAGCGGCCCCGATACCTTCAGCATCCTCGAACTCGTGCGCCGAGTGGCCGCACATGCCCACCTCGATGCGAGCCTCATTGACGTCGTCAGCAGCGCCTCGTTGGGGCAGCCCGCGAAGCGTCCGCCCGTAACCGGGTTCGACATAACCAAAGCCCAAAGAGAATTAGGTTACGCACCGCATTCCTTTGACGCGGTACTGAACGAGATACCTATATTTGAAAACCTTAGCTAAGCCCAAACACCTATGAGTAGCAACACCCAATCCTGGGGTTCCCGGGTAGGATTAATTCTTGCCATGGCCGGTAACGCGGTCGGACTCGGAAACTTCCTGAGATTCCCCGTACAAGCCGTGCAAAACGGTGGAGGGGCCTTTATGATTCCCTACCTCGTCTCGTTCTTGGTGCTGGGAATTCCGCTGCTTTGGATCGAGTGGGCCTCGGGCCGTTTTGGCGGAACCAAGGGCGACCATAGCGCCCCGTTCATCATGAACTCCATGGGCAAGCGGTCCTACTGGAAGTACTTGGGCGTGTTTGGCATCTTCACGAACATTGCGGTTGCCGCCTACTACACCTACATCGAATCGTGGACGTTCTCCTACGTGTTCCACTCGGGAGCTCAAACGTTTACCGGTATGAGCCAGACCGAAGTCGCGCAGTTCTTCACGAGCTACGTCGACATCGGCCAATCCACTACGGGCTTGCCCTACGAGGCTATTTGGTTCTACATTTTAGTGCTCGGACTCAACACCTGGATCTTGAGTAAGGGCCTTGAGGGCGGAATCGAAAAGGTGGCCAAAATCGGCATGCCGCTGCTCATCGTGTTTGGGGCCTTTTTGGCCGTGCGCGCCTTTCTGCTCAGCGACTCGGGTGCCCCTGCCGGCTGCGCAGAGTGCGATGCTATGCTCGGCTTCAACTTCTTGTGGAATCCACAGTTTGACTCCTTGAGCAACCCCAACGTGTGGCTTGCGGCTGCGGGCCAGATATTCTTTACGCTTTCGGTCGGAATGGGTACCATCCACTGCTACGCCGCCTACGTCAAGCCCAAGGACGACATCGCCCTTAACTCTATGGCTGCCGGTTGGATGAACGGCTTCGTAGAAATCGTGCTCGGCGGCAGCATCGTCATTCCCATCGCCGTGGGCTACCTCGGTCTCGATTGGGTCAAAGAAAACGCCGGGTTCGCCATGGCCTTTCAAACCATGCCCTACCTCTTTACCAAATGGGGCGCCGTAATCGGTAGCGTGGCGGGAGTGATGTGGTTCGGACTCCTCTTTTTTGCCGGAATCACCAGTTCGCTTGCCATGGGCTCACCCTGGGTGGCCTTCATGCAGGACGAATTCAAATTCAGCCTCAAAACTTCGGCCTGGACCTTTGGTTTGGTTACCCTTTTGGCCGGACTTCCTACGGTCTTCTTTTACCAGCAGGGCGTCTTTGACCAGTACGCCTATTGGGCCGGCACGGTTGGCCTTGTCTTCTTCGCCCTCGTAGAAGCCGTTCTCTTCGCCTGGATTTGGGGCATCGACAAGGGCTGGGACGAAATCAACCGCGGAGCCGACATTGTGCTTCCTAAATTTTACAAGCCCATTTTGAAGTACGTCACGCCGTCGATCCTGCTGGTCATCTTCACCATGAGCTTGGTGACGCCCAAGGGCAACGACTGGAAGTCCGCCTTCAGCGACGGCTGGAAGTTTGATTCGTCGAGCATTATCGGGCAAATTCAAAACGTCGACATCACCTACAACCGCGAGGCCATCGCCGATGTTTTTGTGGCCGAAGTGAGCGGAGTCGCCGACGTGCAGTCCGCCGACGGCCAGACCACCATTCGCCTCGTGCAACCCAACGGAGGCGCCACCACCTACCAGTGGGACGCGGCCGATGCCCAACCGGTGGTCACGACCGGCCAAGTGGTGCGCGCCGGAGACCAGATCGCAGCGGGCTCTTTTGTGAACCCGATTTTTTACAAGCACCTCGCGCGCGGAATCCTCGTAGCGCTGTTCGCCTTCATCGCGGGAATGGTGTTTGTTGCCTACCGCCGTCGAACCAACGCTCTGAACTGATATGACCGCTGCTGCCTGGACCATGATGTTGGTCACCGAAATTCTGGTTACCGCCGTAACCATTTACTTCTTTGTTAAGGTGCTTCGAACGCCGCCCAAAGACGAGCCAGATTCTTACACCCAAAACGACGCCGAGTAGTGCGGCGGCAACCCAAACCTTGGGTTGCAGAACTTGGATGGGCGGGGTTGTTCCTCGCCCTTTTCATTTTAAACGAGTGGTACGCCACGCCACCGCCCGAGCCGATGTGGGCGGAGTTTCCGGAGCTGCCAGCCGTGCGCGATCCGCGCGCAGCGTACCCCGAGCGCAGCTACCCCAAACGCCAACCCTTCGAGTACCCCAAGCCCAAGCTTCGTTCCTCGAGGCTCCATGTTGCCAGCGACACCGTTTCAGCACAGTGGCTGCACGGCCAGGGTTGGCCCGAATGGAAGGCCCAAGGCTTTGTGCGCGACCGCGATCGCTGGGGCGGGGTGGACTCCTTGCTGGTAGCCCGCTGGGACGACCGCCACGACTTTTTGTGGGACCTTCATCCGCCGAGCCCCATGAACCTAAATACGGTTCCCGAAGAACAGCTGTACGGTCATCCGTTGTGGCGCTCGGCTCAGGTGCGGGCGCTGCACCGGTTTCGAAGCCGGGTACGTCCGCTCCGTTCCCTGGACGAGGTCTTTGCCTTAGCGCCGTTTGATTCCGCACAAAAGGTCCAAATACCCCAGTATTTTTATGTGGGTAAATAGTTGTACCTTTGCAGCCCAAAGAGAGGAGGTGTCCCCATTATGCTAGTAGTACAAGTCAAAGAAGGTGAAGGAATTGAGCGCGCGCTTAAGCGCTACAAGCGCAAGTTCGACAAGACCGGCACGATGCGCCAACTGCGCAGCCGTCAGCAGTTCACCAAAACGTCGGTGAGCCGTCGCAAAGAAATTATTAAGGCTACCTACGTTCAGGGTCTTCGTTTGAAAGACGCCGAATAAGTAGGTGTGTGACCTAATTTAAGCCTCGAGGAAACTCGAGGCTTTTTTTTATGCTCGAAGCATTCATAGACTACCTGCGCTGGGAGCGTCGCCGCTCCGAGGCCACCGTACTCGCCTACGCGGCCGACGTGGGGCAATGGCTGTCGTTTGCGGAACATGCTCTGGGTATGCCGCACGCCGAGGGGGCCACACGAGCTCACGTGCGCTCTTGGGTGACCGACTTAGTTCAGGAGGGGACCAAGGCCCGATCGGTCAACCGAAAGCTCAGTGCCGTGCGCAGCTACTACCGTTGGAGGGCGAGTTTGGATCCGAGCATGGTGAACCCTGCACAGGGCGTACCCTTGCTGCGCACCCCCAGTCGGGTCGTGCGGGCCCTCACGGCCACTGAGGTCGAAGCCTTGCTCGATCCCAAGGCCTTCGCGGACGACGCGGTGGGCCGCCGCGACCAGTTTTTGCTCCTGACCTTGTACACCGTGGGTCTGCGCCGTTCCGAACTCCTGAATTTGACCTATTCGCGGGTTCACGGGTCGAGCCTTCGGGTCGTAGGAAAGGGCAACAAGGAGCGGGAACTGCCGCTTCTGCCCGAATGGATGGCCTTGTATGAACGCCACCAGCGCGAATGGCGGTCGGTGGCCGAGTGGATTTTTTGCAGCCCGTCGGGTAAAAAACTTGATCCGCGTAGTGTGTATTCCATGGTAAAATCGTACCTTCAAAGGGCAAGCACCAGCGAACACTTAGGCCCGCACGCCCTGCGGCACACCTTTGCGACGCATTTGCTTGACCTGGGTGCAGATCTTACGGTGATTCGCGAGCTCCTGGGGCACGCGAATTTATCGGCCACGCAAGTCTACACCCATGCGTCGGTGGAACAACTCAAATCGGTCTACCAACGCGCCCATCCCCGCGGCCGATAGGGGAGGCGCTGCCTAAATCCCCTTATGTAATGATTACCGAAGTACGCGCAATCCAATTCAAGGCGAGCGATCGCCTCATTGCCTTTGCTCATCAGCGTCTCGAACGCGTTACTCAAGTTTACCAGCGTGCGATTCACGCGAGTGTTCAGTTCAAAATTGATAACAACCATTTAGCCGAGAATAAGATTGCGGAGATTACCGTCCATGTTCCCGGTGAAGATTTAGTGGTCCGCAAGGAGGCGAGAACCTTTGAAAAAGCGCTGAGTATGGCTGTCGATCGCCTTCGTCGCGTTGCCCGCGAAGCCAAGGCGAAAACAAAAAAGCTCCGAAGGTCAAAGTAGGTATTGAATTAATCGCTTTTTTTTCTACATTTGCAGTCCGTTTGAAAAAGCGGCCGTGCTGCACGGGCAGCAACGTTCTTTTTCGCGCACTGCAGGGCGTTAGCCCCTAAGCCAGCATAGCTCAGTTGGTAGAGCTACTGATTTGTAATCAGTAGGTCGGGGGTTCGAGTCCCTCTGCTGGCTCTACATGCTCTGCAGAGTGCGAAGTTTTTGTACTAAACTGTACATTGGGAGTATCGCATAGTGGCTATTGCAGCAGACTGTAAATCTGTCGCCTAACGGCATCGGTGGTTCGAGTCCATCTACTCCCACAACAGCTTACCGCGGAAGTAGCTCAGTTGGTAGAGCATCAGCCTTCCAAGCTGAGGGTCGCGGGTTCGAATCCCGTCTTCCGCTCCACCGCCGATGTAGCTCAGGGGTAGAGCGTTTCCTTGGTAAGGAAAAGGTCGCGGGTTCAATTCCCGCCATTGGCTCAACGTTCACAGTACAGGTTTTATTAATCTCTCTTAACTCTCTAATTCGCAATGGCAAAGGAGAATTTCGTGCGGAACAAACCGCACCTCAACATCGGTACCATCGGTCACGTTGACCATGGTAAAACCACCCTTACGGCAGCTATTACTTCGGTACTGGCTCAGGCGGGTCTTTCACAGGCGCGCAGCTTCGACTCAATCGACGCTGCTCCTGAGGAGAAAGAGCGCGGTATCACCATCAACACCGCCCACGTTGAATACGAAACAGCAAATCGCCACTACGCGCACGTTGACTGCCCGGGCCACGCTGACTACGTAAAGAACATGGTTACGGGTGCTGCCCAAATGGACGGCGCCATCCTGGTAGTTGCTGCGACCGACGGTCCTATGCCCCAGACCCGCGAGCACATCCTGCTTGCCCGTCAGGTAGGTGTACCCCGCATCGTAGTATTCATGAACAAGGTCGACATGGTCGACGACGAGGAACTCCTCGAGCTCGTTGAAATGGAAATCCGCGACCTTCTTTCGTTCTACAAGTACGACGGCGACAACACTCCGGTTATCAAAGGTTCAGCTCTTGGTGGCTTGAACGGCGAGCCGAAGTGGGTTGACACCGTTATGGAGCTTATGAACTCGGTTGACGCTTGGATCGAAGAGCCTGTTCGCGACAAGGACAAGGACTTCTTGATGCCGATCGAAGACGTGTTCACGATCACCGGCCGCGGTACCGTAGCTACGGGCCGCATTGAGACGGGTGTTGCTAACACTGGTGACGGTGTTGACATCATCGGTTTCGGTGACGAGAAGTTGACTTCAACCGTCACGGGTGTTGAAATGTTCCGCAAAATTCTTGACCGCGGTGAAGCTGGTGACAACGTAGGGCTCCTCCTTCGCGGTATCGACAAGGCTCAAATCCGTCGCGGAATGGTTATCGCCAAGACGAACTCTCAAAAGCCCCACGCCAAGTTCAAGGCTGAGGTGTACATCCTGAAGAAGGAAGAGGGTGGCCGTCACACGCCGTTCCACAACAAGTACCGTCCTCAATTCTACCTCCGCACCACGGACGTAACGGGTGAGATCATGCTCCCCGCCGGCACGGAGATGGTAATGCCAGGCGACAACTTGACGATCGAGGTTAACCTCATCGCTCCGGTTGCACTTAGCAAGGGTCTGCGTTTCGCTATCCGCGAGGGTGGCCGTACCGTAGGCGCTGGCCAGATCACGGAACTCCTCGACTAAGAGGACTCTGTTACGGGTTAGAGGTGCCCCGGAATTCCGGGGTACCTTTTCTCGTCTACGGGTGTAGTTCAAGGGTAGAATAGTGGTCTCCAAAACCATTGATGGGAGTTCGAATCTCTCCACCCGTGCAAAAACTCATTAGCTAACGAACGATCAAAACAAAAGGAACATGGAAGCGCTCCGCTCGTACCTACGCGAATCTTGGGAAGAATTTGCCCACCGCACCACTTGGCCTACTTGGATTACCCTCCAACGCAGCGCCGTGGTCGTGATCGTTGCTTCCTTGGTATTTGCCCTGATTGTGTTCGCTATGGACAAGGGTCTCTCTACCGTGCTCGATTTCGTTTACTCCATCTTCGCTTAAGACATGTCGAACGAAGGAATGAAGTGGTACGTGGTCCGCGCCATTAGCGGCCAGGAGAACAAGACCAAGTCGCACATTGAGCAAGAGGTTCAGCGCACGGGTATGTCGTTGCTGCTCGGACAAGTGCTGATTCCCACGGAGAAGGTGTACCAGATCCGCAACGGAAAAAAAGTGCTCAAGGAGCGCAACTTCTTCCCCGGGTACATCATGCTTGAAGGCGTGCTTACGGGTGAACTCGTGCACGTTCTCAAGAACATCCCTGGGGTGATTGGGTTCTTGAGCGAGACGAAAGGCGGTGATCCAACCCCGCTTCGTGCCGCTGAAGTAAACCGTATGCTCGGTAAGGTTGATGAGCTCGCGGAGAGCGCGGAGCACGTAGCGGTTCCGTTTGTTCTGGGCGAGAGCGTAAAGGTAATTGACGGTCCGTTCCGCGACTTCGTGGGCACGGTCGAGAAAATTTTGGAAGACAAGCGCAAGCTCGAGGTGATGGTCAAGATTTTTGGCCGCAAAACTCCGCTAGAACTTGGCTTCATGCAGGTTGAAAAAGAAAATTAACGGTGTGAGCAACCGATAGCCAAGCGGAGCTTCCAACCGCAGCGGCACTCAAGTACGAAAAGTAATAACAACAAACAATGGCAAAGGAAATCAGCGCGATGGTTAAGCTGCAGGTCCGCGGTGGCGCCGCGAACCCGTCTCCTCCGGTGGGCCCCGCACTTGGTGCGAAGGGCGTGAACATCATGGAGTTCTGCAAGCAGTTTAACGCGCGTACTCAGGATAAGCCAGGCAAACTACTTCCGGTAGTTATCACGGTTTATACAGACAAGTCGTTTGACTTCATCATCAAGCAGCCGCCGGTCGCGGTTCAGCTTTTGGAAGCGGCTAAACTGAAGAGCGGATCGGGCGTACCGAACCGCAACAAAGTCGGCAAGGTCACTTGGGAACAGGTGAAAGCTATTGCTGAAGACAAGATGATTGATCTCAACTGCTTCACGATGGACAGCGCCATGAGCATGGTGGCTGGAACCGCGCGCAGCATGGGTATCACCGTAACCGGAACCAAGCCTCAGGCATAATCCGCACAAACTATGGCAACGATGACGAAAAAGATGAAAGCAGCCTCGGCAAAAATTCAGCCGGGCAAGCTCTACAACCTCGAAGAGGCCTCGGCCCTTGTGAAGGAAGTCTCCACTACCAAGTTTGACGGAAGTGTGGATCTGGCCGTGCGATTGGGCGTAGACCCGCGCAAAGCCAACCAAATGGTTCGTGGAACGGTAAGCCTTCCGCACGGAACGGGTAAAACCATTCGCGTTCTCGCCCTCGTAACCCCCGACAAGGAGGCTGAGGCTAAAGAAGCGGGTGCCGACTTCGTGGGTATGGACGAGTACCTCGACAAAATCAAGAACGGTTGGACCGACGTAGACGTGATCATCACGGTTCCGGCGGCTATGGGTAAGCTTGGCCCCTTGGGTCGCGTACTCGGACCCCGTGGTTTGATGCCGAACCCAAAAACGGGCACTGTGACCATGGAAGTGGGCAAGGCAGTTCGCGAGGTAAAGGCGGGTAAGATTGATTTCAAGGTGGACCGCTACGGCATTGTTCACGCTGGAATTGGCAAGGTGTCGTTCTCTGCTGAGAACCTCCGCGACAACGCCGACGAAGTGCTGAAGACTTTGGTACGCTTGAAGCCGTCTGCGGCCAAAGGCACCTACATCAAGAGCATCACGCTGAGCCCCACGATGGGTCCTGGCGTTCCGATCGAACCTAAAAACGCGTAAGCACCAGTTTTATGACACGCGAAGAAAAAAACCAACAAATCGAGAACCTGGTTCAGGTTCTTGAGGCGACCAACACTATTTACATCGCCGACACCTCGGGTCTGAATGCAGAGCAAACCAGCGACTTACGTCGTGCATGCTTTAAGGCAGACATCAAGATGACGGTAGTGAAGAACGCCCTTCTTAAGAAGGCCATGGAGCGTTCGTCAAAGAATTTTGACGAGTTGTTCACGGCCCTCAAGGGAAATTCGAGCATCATGATCTCAGAGGCGAGCAACGCTCCTGCGAAATTGATCAAGGACTTCCGCAAGAAAGGTGAGAAGCCCCTTTTGAAAGGTGCCTACGTAGAAGAGGCCATCTTTGTTGGGGACAACCAACTTGACGCCCTCGTCAACCTGAAGTCGAAGAACGAACTCATCGGAGATATCATCCTCTTGCTGGAAAGCCCGATGAAGAACGTTATTTCGGCCCTTCAAGGCGGCGGTGGTCAAACCATTGCAGGCTTGCTCAAAACTCTTGAAGCGCGCAAAGCCTAACGATTACGCACTCAGCTTCCAACTTGTGCATTTGTTTCATTTCTAATCAATATCCCAATCATGGCTGATATTAAATCACTTGGCGATTCTTTGGTGAACCTCACCGTTAAAGAAGTAAAAGAACTCGCCGACTACCTCAAAGAAACCTACGGTATCGAGCCCGCTGCTGCAGCTGTTGCTGTTGCTGCTGGTCCTGCTGCTGGCGGTGAAGCTGCTGCTGAGGAAAAGTCTTCGTTTGACGTAATCCTTAAAAGCGCAGGCGCTCAGAAGCTTGCGGTAGTTAAGGTCGTTAAGGAACTGACCGGTCTTGGTCTTAAGGAAGCTAAGGACGCTGTTGATGCAGCTCCCGCTCCGATCAAGGAAGGCGTTTCTAAAGACGAGGCTGAAGCCCTCAAAAAGCAGCTTGAAGAGGCTGGTGCCGAGGTTGAGCTCAAGTAAGAGCGCTGCCTAACCTACCTGGTTTAGGTGTTCGGGGTCGATTTTAGACCCCGGGCCCCAGACCTTTTCGTGTTTCCACAAGTTCCATCCATCCTTTTACGTCCAAGCCCCATGGCGCACGCACAACCGCGAATCAATTTTTCGAGCACCTTCGCTCAGGCGGACTGCCCCGATTTTCTGGACATCCAAATCAAGTCCTTCCGCGATTTTTTCCAAATTGACACCAAGCCGGAAAATCGCAGTGACGAAGGCCTTTTCAACACCTTTAACGAGAACTTTCCGATTACGGACAGCCGAAACCAATTCGTGCTGGAGTTCCTCGACTACTTTGTGGATCCCCCGCGCTACTCCGAAATGGAGTGCATTGAGCGCGGACTCACCTTCTCGGTGCCCCTCAAGGCGCGCCTGAAGCTCTACTGTACCGACCCCGAGCACGAGGACTTTGAGACCATCGTGCAGGACGTGTACCTCGGAACGATTCCGTACATGACGCCGCGTGGAACCTTTATCATCAACGGAGCCGAGCGCGTAATCGTGAGCCAGCTGCACCGCTCACCGGGGGTATTCTTCGGCCAGAGCTTCCACGCCAACGGCACGAAGCTTTACTCAGCCCGTATTATTCCGTTCAAAGGAAGCTGGATTGAGTTCGCTACCGACATCAACGGAGTGATGTATGCCTACATCGACCGCAAGAAAAAATTGCCGGTTACGACCCTGTTCCGCGCCATTGGTTACGAACGCGACAAAGACATCCTTGAAATCTTTGACCTCGCTGAGGAAGTTAAAGTGAGCAAGGCCGGGCTTAAGCGCGTGGTAGGCCGCAAGTTGGCCGCGCGCGTGCTGAAATCTTGGATGGAAGATTTCGTGGACGAGGACACCGGAGAAGTGGTATCGATCGAGCGCAACGAGGTGATTCTCGACCGCGACACCGTTCTGGAAAAAGAGCACGTCGACCTCATCATTGAGAGCGAAGTGGCTACGATCCTTCTGCACAAAGAAGACATCGCCGAGGGTGAGTTTTCGATCATTTACAACACGCTGCAGAAGGACCCCACGAACTCCGAAATTGAGGCCGTGGAGCACATCTACCGCCAGCTCCGCAACGCTGAACCGCCCGATGAGGAGACCGCGCGCGGAATCATCGACAAGCTCTTCTTTAGCGAGCAGCGCTACAGCCTCGGAGAGGTGGGCCGTTACCGCTTGAATAAGAAGCTCAGTCTGGACATCGATAACTCAAACCAAGTGCTTACCAAGCAAGACATCATCATGATTGTCAAGTACTTGATTGAGCTGATCAATTCTAAGGCAGAGATCGACGACATCGACCACCTTTCAAACCGCCGGGTTCGTACCGTTGGCGAGCAGATGGCCAACCAATTTGGAGTCGGTCTTGCACGCATGGCCCGTACGATTCGTGAGCGCATGAACGTGCGCGACAACGAGGTGTTCACCCCGATTGATTTGATCAACGCCAAGACGTTGAGCTCGGTCATCAACTCGTTCTTCGGAACCAACCAGCTAAGCCAGTTCATGGACCAGACCAACCCGTTGGCTGAAATCACGCACAAGCGCCGCCTTTCGGCCCTCGGACCCGGTGGTCTGAGCCGCGAGCGCGCGGGCTTTGAGGTTCGTGACGTTCACTACACGCACTACGGTCGTCTGTGTCCCATTGAAACGCCTGAAGGACCGAACATCGGTTTGATTTCGTCGCTGTGTGTGTACGCCAAGGTCAATTCGATGGGCTTCATCGAAACCCCTTACCGCCAAGTGGACAACGGACGCGTGAAGCTCGAAGGAGCCCCCGTGTTCCTGAGCGCCGAAGAAGAGGAAGAAAAAGTAATTGCCCAAGCCAACGCGCCGATCAAGGCCGACGGAAGCTTTGTCAACCCCCGCGTTAAGGTGCGCGACAAGGGCGACTTCCCCGTACTGGAGCCGCAAGAGGTTCAGCTGATGGACGTAGCTCCGAACCAGATCGCTTCGATCTCGGCTTCGTTGATTCCGTTCCTCGAGCACGACGACGCCAACCGCGCCCTCATGGGATCAAACATGATGCGCCAGGCAGTTCCCCTGCTTCGTCCTGAAGCTCCGATTGTGGGTACCGGCCTGGAACAGCAAGTTGCCCGCGACAGCCGCGTGCTGATCAACGCCGAAGGCGCAGGAACGGTACGCTACGTCGACGCTAACGAAATTGTGATTGAATACGACCGCACCGAAGACGAAGAACTCGTGAGCTTCGAACCGGCGACCAAGTCGTACCCGCTGATCAAGTTCTTGAAGACGAACCAGTCGACTACGATCAACCTGAAGCCTATTGTCACCAAGGGGGAGCGCGTGGAGCGCGGACAAGTGCTCTGCGAAGGCTACGCCACGCAGGGCGGAGAGCTTGCGCTCGGACGCAACCTTCTCGTGGCCTTCATGCCGTGGAAGGGCTACAACTTCGAGGATGCCATCGTAATCAACGAGCGCGTGGTACGCGAAGACATCTTCACCAGCATCCACATCGACGAGTACTCACTCGACGTGCGCGACACCAAGTTGGGCATGGAAGAGCTGACCGCCGACATCCCCAACGTAAGTGAGGAGGCGACCAAAGACCTCGACGAAAACGGTTTGATCCGCGTTGGAGCTGAAATCGTTCCGGGCGACATCATGATCGGTAAAATCACGCCGAAGGGCGAGAGCGATCCGTCACCTGAAGAGAAGCTTCTTCGCGCCATCTTCGGCGACAAGGCCGGCGACGTTAAAGATGCCTCGCTCAAGACGCCTCCGGGCATCAGCGGTGTGGTGATTGACAAGAAGCTGTTTAGCCGCAGCATGAAAGACAAGCGCCAGCGCAGCCGCGACAAAGAAGAGCTCGAGCAGCTCGATCTTGAACTCGCTGCGCAGCTTGAAGAAGTCCGCAACGTGTTTGTCGACAAGCTGTCGAAGCTGGTCAGCGGTAAAACCTGCCAAGGTGTGTTCAACGACCTGAACGAAGACGTGATTCCGAAAGGGACCAAGTTCACGCTCAAGGTGCTCAACGGCGTTGAGGACTACACTCACCTCACGGGCGGAACCTGGACGACCGACGACGACAAGAACGTGCTCATCGACGCGCTGCTGCACAACTACAAGATCAAAGTGAGCGACATCATGGGCGTCAACCGCCGCAAGAAGTTCACGATCAGCGTAGGTGACGAGCTGCCCGCGGGCATCGTGAAGATGGCCAAAGTGATCATCGCCAAGAAGCGCAAGCTGAAAGTGGGCGATAAGATGGCCGGACGCCACGGTAACAAGGGTATTGTCGCCAAAATTGTGCGCCAAGAAGACATGCCGTTCCTCGCAGACGGAACGCCGGTGGACATCGTGCTGAACCCCTTGGGTGTACCGTCACGTATGAACATTGGTCAGATCTACGAGACCGTGTTGGGCTGGGCAGGTAAGAAGCTAGGAACCAAGTTTGCTACTCCGATTTTTGACGGCGCGAGCATGGACCAAATCAACGAGTTCACGGAGAAAGCCGGAATTCCGCAGTTTGGCCACACGCAGCTGTACGACGGAGGCACGGGCGAAGCCTTCCACCAGAAGGCAACCGTGGGCATCATTTACATGCTGAAGCTCGGACACATGGTCGACGACAAGATGCACGCCCGTTCAATCGGACCGTACTCGCTCATCACCCAGCAGCCGCTCGGCGGTAAGGCCCAATTCGGTGGCCAGCGCTTCGGTGAGATGGAGGTTTGGGCGCTCGAAGCCTTCGGCGCATCGAACATCCTTCGCGAGATCTTGACCGTGAAATCAGACGACGTTGTGGGCCGCGCCAAGACCTACGAGTCGATTGTCAAAGGCGACCGCATGCCTGAACCGGGCATTCCCGAGTCGTTTAACGTACTGCTCCATGAACTTCAAGGCCTTGGCCTTAAAGTCTCGTTGGACTAAGCATAGAGTATTAAGACGGAATTCACACGAACATGAGAAAGTACGAACAAGCCACCACGGGTAGCTTCAACCAGATCACCATTAGCTTGGCTTCACCAGAATTCCTGCTCGAGAAGTCGAGCGGCGAAATTCTGAAGCCCGAGACCATCAACTACCGGACCCACAAGCCGGAACGTGACGGTCTGTTTTGCGAGCGCATTTTTGGTCCTGTTAAGGATTTTGAATGTGCTTGCGGAAAGTACAAGCGCATTCGCTACAAGGGAATCGTTTGTGACCGCTGCGGCGTTGAGGTAACCGAGAAAAAAGTTCGCCGCGAGCGCGTAGGCCACATCAGCCTCGTCGTTCCGGTGGCGCACATCTGGTACTTCCGTTCGCTTCCGAACAAAATCGGCTACTTGCTCGGAATCCCGACCAAGAAGCTCGATATGATCATTTACTACGAGCGCTACGTGGTGATTCAGCCCGGTTTGGCCACCGATGCCGACGGAAACGCCTTCACGAAGCTTCAGTTCTTAACCGAAGAAGAGTACCTCGATGCCCTGGACCGCTTGCCGAACCAAGACAACCAGTACCTCGAAGACCACGATCCCAATAAGTTCATCGCCAAGATGGGCGCCGAGGCCATGTACATGCTGCTCCAGCGCCTGGACCTTCCGGCTCTTTCGTTTGAGCTCCGTGCCCAAGCTGACCGCGAAACCTCGCAGCAGCGCAAGCAAGAGGCCCTCAAGCGCCTTCAGGTGGTCGAAGCCATGAAGGATGCCAACGAGCGCATGGAAAACAAGCCCGAGTGGATGATCATGAAAGTGATTCCCGTGATTCCGCCCGAGCTTCGTCCGCTCGTGCCTTTGGACGGAGGACGCTTTGCGACCAGTGACTTGAACGACCTCTACCGCCGCGTTATTATCCGCAACAATCGCTTGAAGCGCTTGCTCGAGATTAAAGCGCCTGAAGTGATTTTGCGCAATGAAAAGCGCATGCTTCAAGAAGCGGTAGATAGCTTGTTTGACAACACGCGCAAAGCCAGCGCGGTGAAGACCGAGAGCAACCGTCCGCTTAAGTCGTTGAGCGACAGCCTCAAGGGCAAGCAAGGACGCTTCCGCCAAAACCTTTTGGGTAAGCGCGTAGACTACTCGGCGCGTTCGGTAATCGTTATCGGCCCTGACTTGAAGCTGCACGAGTGCGGACTTCCCAAGGATATGGCCGCCGAGCTGTACAAACCGTTTGTGGTGCGCAAGCTCATCGAGCGCGGAATTGTAAAAACGGTGAAGTCGGCCAAGAAAATCATCGACAAGCGCGAAGCGGTTGTTTGGGACATTCTCGAAAACGTGATGAAGGGCCATCCGGTTCTTCTAAACCGTGCTCCGACGCTCCACCGCTTGGGTATCCAGGCGTTCCAGCCGCGCATGATCGAGGGCAAGGCTATTCAGCTGCACCCGTTGACGTGTACGGCCTTCAACGCCGACTTTGACGGTGACCAGATGGCTGTTCACCTTCCGCTGGGTCCCGCCGCCATTTTGGAGGCGCAGATCTTGATGCTGGCTTCGCACAACATCCTGAACCCCGCAAACGGTTCGCCGATTACGGTTCCCTCGCAAGACATGGTCTTGGGTCTGTACTACATGACCAAGCCCAAGCGAAACCTTCCGGGCGACCCCGTGAAGGGCGAAGGCATGACCTTCTACTCGGCCGAAGAGGTTACGATCGCGTTCAACGAGCGCCGCGTTGACCTGGGTGCCGTAGTAAAAATCCGCGCTCGCGTAGAGCTGGAGAACGGCGAATTGGGCACGAAGCTGATCGAGACTTCGGTTGGACGCATTTTGTTTAACAAAGTGGTTCCCGATAAAGTCGGATTCATCAACGAGCTCTTGACGAAAAAAGCGCTGCGCGACATCATCGCCCGCATTTTGACCAAGACCGACGTTCCGACGACGGCACAGTTCCTGGACGACATCAAGAATTTGGGTTACAGCACGGCATTCCGTGGCGGACTTTCGTTCTCGCTGGGAGACATCACGGTGCCTGAAACCAAGGAGTCGCTGATCAAGGAGGCCAACGAAGAAGTAGAAGGCATTTTGGCCAACTACAACAATGGTCTGATCACCAACAACGAACGCTACAACCAGGTCATTGACGTGTGGACTAACACGAACGCCCGACTGACGCAAGCCGCGATGAGCCAGCTCATCAACGACCGCCAGGGCTTCAATCCGATCTACATGATGCTGGATTCGGGAGCGCGGGGTTCAAAAGAGCAGATTCGCCAGCTGTCGGGTATGCGGGGTCTTATGGCCAAGCCGCAGAAGTCCGGTTCAGGTGGTGGAGAGATCATCGAAAACCCGATTATTTCGAACTTTAAAGAAGGTCTTTCGATTCTTGAATACTTTATCTCGACCCACGGTGCCCGTAAGGGTCTTGCGGATACCGCGTTGAAAACGGCAGACGCCGGTTACCTCACTCGCCGTCTGCACGACGTAGCCCAAGACGTAATCATCAACGAGGTGGACTGCGGCACGCTCCGCGGCCTCGAGGTGACCGCCTTGCGCAAGAACGAAGAAGTAGTTGAAACGCTGTACGAGCGCATCACGGGTCGCGTAACCCTGCACGACGTCATCGATCCGCTCACGGGCGAGGTGTACGTTCGCACGGGCGAAATGATTTCCGACGACGCCGCTCGCAAGATTGAAGGTTCTCCTGTTGAAATGGTTGAAGTGCGTTCCGCACTCACGTGCGAGAGCAAGCGCGGAATCTGTGCGAAGTGCTACGGCCGCAACTTGGCTACGGCTAAGGGTGTTCAGATGGGCGAAGCGGTTGGCGTAATCGCTGCCCAGTCCATCGGTGAACCGGGTACGCAGCTCACGCTTCGTACGTTCCACGTGGGTGGTACTGCAGGAAACATTTCAGAGGTCAACAGCTTGATCGCCAAGTTTGACGGTATTGTGGAGCTCGACGAGGTCCGCACCGTTGAGGGCGAAGGAAGCGACGGAGCCACGGCAACGATTGTGATTGGCCGTACCGGCGAACTACGCATCGTCGACGAGAAGACGGGCATTTCGGTAATGACCGGCAACGTGCCCTACGGTTCGAGCCTGATGGTGGCGCACGGCCAGAAAGTGGCCAAAGGCGCTACGCTCTGTTCGTGGGACCCCTACAACGCGGTAATCATTTCTGAATTTGCCGGGGTCGTTGGGTACCAAGACATCGTTCAAGGCTTGAGCTACAAAGTCGAGATCGACGAGCAGACGGGCTTCCAGGACAAAGTAATTAGCGACGCGCGGACCAAAAAGTTGGTGCCGATGATTCAAATCCTGACCAAAAAAGGCCAAGAGATTAAGCACTACACCTTGCCGGTGGGTGCCCACTTGATGGTCGACGAAGGCGAGGAGATCAAAGCAGGTAAGGTACTCGTGAAGATTCCGCGCCGCGGAGCCAAAGCGGGTGACATCACGGGCGGTCTGCCCCGCGTAACCGAGCTGTTTGAAGCGCGCAATCCGTCAAACCCCTCGGTGGTAGCCGAGATTGACGGTACGGTATCGTACGGTAAGATCAAGCGCGGCAACCGCGAGATCATCATCGAGAGCCGCACGGGCGAGCAGCGCCGCTACTTGATCAACCTGAGCAAGCAAATCCTCGTTCAAGAGAACGACTTTGTGCGCGCCGGTTCACCGCTGAGCGACGGAGCCATTTCTCCTGCCGATATTTTGGCCATTCAAGGCCCGACCGCGGTTCAGGAGTACCTCGTGAACGAGATTCAAGAGGTGTACCGCCTGCAAGGGGTAAAGATCAACGACAAGCACTTTGAAGTGATTGTTCGCCAGATGATGCGCAAAGTTGAAATCGTTGACGGCGGCGATACGCACTTCCTCGAGGGACACTACGAGCACGTCAGCGACTTCATCGAAGAGAACGACCGCGTATTTGACAAGAAGGTGGTGCTTAACGCCGGAGACAGCGAGACCTTGAAAGAGGGTCAGATGATTTCGGCCCGCCAGCTTCGCGACGAGAATTCGCTCCTCACGCGTTCCGACAAGGCGTTGGTAGAAGCGCGCGATGCGCGTTCTGCTACGGCCCAGCTGGTGCTTCAGGGTATCACGCGCGCTTCGCTCCAAACGAAGTCGTGGGTGTCTGCGGCCTCGTTCCAGGAGACCACCAAGGTGCTCAACGAAGCAGCGATTGCCGCGAAGAGCGATGGCCTGGACGGCTTGAAGGAGAACGTTATTGTGGGTCACCGCATTCCGGCGGGTACCGGCTTGAAGCAGTACTATGCTTCGGTAGTCGGAAACCGCGACGAGTACGACCGCATGATGGCCGCCAAGTCGGTTGATATCGAAGCGGCGGAATAATGAGCGAGCAGGATCCCAACCAGCTGCAGATAGAGCTTTCGCCGGAGATGGCCGATGGAGTGTACTCCAACTTGGCCATTATCAACCACTCGAACAGCGAATTTGTGGTCGACTTCATCCAAATGATGCCCGGCTTGCCGAAGGCCAAGGTGAAGTCGCGGGTGATCCTAACGCCCCAGCACGCGAAGCGGTTAGTGCGCGCACTTGCCGACAACGTGGGGCGCTACGAGGCCACCCATGGGGAGATCGCCGATACGGAGCTTCCGGGGATGCCAATTCACTTCGGCGGACCCACGGGCCAAGCCTAAGTATCGGATGTGAAACGCAAAAGCCACCGGCGCAAGCCGGTGGCTTTTTGCATTGAGCCAGTTGCGAGTAACGAGAAGCTACTAGTTGCTTGCAGCTAGTTAGCGGCCAAAGAAGCCGTCGAGGAGGATTCCGATTCCGCGGACCAGGATGCCAACGCCCACAAACATGGCGGTGACGATGAAGGCGGCGGGAACCCAGTTTCCGCGCTGAAGGGCCGGCCCCGCAACCCAATAAAAGAAGGCAGGACCCCCAAACATGAAGGGAAAAGAGGCCGAGAGCCAGAGCAGGCCGCGCAAGATTTTGGGATTCATAGGCGAATTTTTAGGAGGCCAAAGGGGCGTTCTACGAAGGTATAGGTCGCGAAGCTCAGCGCAAGGGTTCCGACCCAAAAGCCAGGTACGACCCAGGCGGAATCAAGGAAGTGCTGACATAGGGCGAGCACCGGCAGGTGGAGAAGGTAGATGCTGAAGCTGAGGGCTCCCAGGTAGCGCAGGGGAAGCCAGCGCCCGAGGGCCGAAAGGGCGACTTCGTGGTACAGCGCCTGGTAGAGGATGAGCATCCAAACGAGTCCGTAGGCGAGGGTGTAGGGGTAACCGTAGAAGGGATAGGTTCCGTAAAGGAGGCGGGACACGCTGGGAATGGTGGTGAGGATCAGGGCAAAGAGGGCGAGTCCGAGTCCGCCCGGGAGGCGGAGTCGGCGCTTGAGGAGGGCAAGAAGGGTTCCGAAACCGAGGACCGGGGCAAATCGAAGGGCAATGGGCAGCGGATGGTGCTGAAAACGCAGGTACCAAAGCGAGACCATGGCCGTGAACAGCACCGAGATCGCCAGCCAAGGTCGGGACCGGTAAATGGGCCAAAGGAGCACGACCACCACAGGCGACAGCAGGTAGTAGGTGATTTCGACGGGCAGGGTCCAAAAGACGCCGCGGGCGTCGCGAAGGCTCAGATGGTTTGCCAGGTCGCTCCAGCTGGGAATGAGGCTCTCAAGGCCTCCGCGGTGAAGTCCGAGGCAGGCGAGCAAGGCCAGCAGGTACATGGGGTAGATGCGGAGCAGGCGGCGCAGGGCGTAGCGCAGCCAGAACCGTGGATGGGCAGATCGGCGCTCCAGGGCGTCCAGCATTTGCCGGTTGATAAGGTAAGCGGACAGCACAAAGAAGAGGTAGACTCCGACGCTTCCGAAGTGGTCAAAGTCAAGGCCAAAGGGTTGCAGGCCCGCGTGGCTGCTGTGCGCCAAAAGCACGGTAAGCACGGCGAAGCCGCGGAATCCGTCGAGTTCCGGCTGGTGGCCTCGCCCCGATTCGTGTGGAAGTAGGTGGCGGCGCAGGTTCATGTGCTAGCAGCGTTCAAGCGCATTCCATATGGCGTGAACGGCGCTTTGCGCGTGTTCGTCGCTAAGGGTGAGGGGCGGAGCCAACCGCAAAGCGCAGTTTTCAAAGAGGAACCAGTCAGTGAGGTATCCGTCGGCGATCAGGAGCTGTTGGGCCCTCAGGACTTGGTCAAAGGAGTCCAAGACGACGGCAAGGAGGGCGCCGCGGCCACGGATTTCTCGGACCGCGGGATGCTGCGAAAGGCCGCGGCGGAAGTGGTCTTCGAGGGCGGGGGCGCGGAGCGCGAAGCGCTCCCGCTGCAACAGGTTCCAAGCAGCCAAGCCAGCCGCACAGCTTACGGGATGCCCTCCGAAGGTGGTGAGGTGCCCAAGCATGGGGTTTTCAGCCAAGGTTGCCATTAAGGCGCGCGAGGCGGCGAAGGCCCCCAGGGGCATTCCGCCGCCCAAGGCCTTCGCCAGGCAGATCACGTCGGGGACGATGTCCGACGCCGAGAAGGCGAAGGCCTCGCCGCTGCGGCCGAAGCCGGTTTGGATTTCGTCGACGATGAGCAGGGCCCCGGTCGCGCGGCAGCGCGCCTCCAGCGCTTGGAGCCATGCTGCGTCAGCGGGAATGTAGCCTGATTCCGCTTGAATTAATTCGACGAGCACTGCGGCCGTGCGGGCGCCGATGGCATCGAAAACCTCGGGCCGGTTGTAGGGGAAAATGCGGTGCCCCGGAACCAACGGACGGTAGGCCGACTTCATGCATTCGTTGCCCATGGCCGAAAGGGGGCCGGTGGTGGATCCGTGGTAGGACCCTTCGAACGAAAGGATTTCGGTGCGTCCGGTGGCGCGTTTGGCGAGTTTCAGGGCCCCGTCTACGGCCTCAGCTCCGCTGTTGCCCCAGTAGATTTGGTCGATGCTCGCGGGCAGCGCAGCGAGTAGGGCCTCGGCGTAGGCCACTTGCGGAACCTGCGCATATTCTCCGTACACCATGAGGTGCATGTGCTGCGCGGCTTGCTGCTGCACGGCCGCCACGATTTCGGGGTGGCTGTGGCCGAGGTTGGCTACGCCGATGCCCGAAATAAGGTCCATGTGGGCTTTTCCCTGCGAATCGTAGAGGTAGGGACCTTCGGCGCGCACGAATTCCAAGGCCAGCGGGCTAAACGTGGTGGGTGCGAGGTGGTGCAAAAAACGCTGGCGGAGGTCCATTCCGCTAAGGTACGGGGCGGGTGAAATTTTTAAATTCGGATATAACCGAATGATTCGTGGGTGTGGGGCAAAAAAAATCCGGATATATCCGGATTTACTTTTTTAGTCCTCCATTGAAGGGCGGGCACCATGGCGCGGTCCCGGCGGCCGGTCACCCCCGCGGGCATCTTTAAGTCGTTCCATAACTTCTTGCCGGAACTTGCGCTCAGCAACGTGCAGTTTGAGTACTTTTTGGGGAGGAAGGACTTTTAGAAACTCTTTCTGGTACTTGCGCCGGACCGCTTCGCGCTCGGTGCCCACCTTGTCGAGTTCGGCGAGGAGCTCGCGGGCCTGTGCGTCGGAGAGGTTGTCGATTCCGCCTTCGCCGCGCACCGTTTTAAGTCCTTCACGGAGCGGGTCGCGGTTGGCCTTCTTGAGGTCGGCCTCCATCGCATTGTAGATGGGCCAGAAGGCTTTGGCCTCTTCGGGGGTGAGGCGCAGTTCTCGGGTTATAAGGCCGATTTTGGCGGATTCGATACGCTCTTTGGGTGGCGACGGACGCTGTCCGGGCTGCGGGCGCGTTTGGCCAAGTGCACTCAGGGTGCTTAAGGCGAAGGCAATGATGAGGATTTTATTCATGGTGGGTTAAGGTTAAAGGGTGGTGATTCCGTGCAGTTCAGCGAGCTCGAGCAGCTCGTCTTCGGTTAATGTGACGTCGCCCTGTTCCAGTGCGGACCACGCCTCGTCGGCGGTAAGTTGGGGTGTGGGCCCTGCGCTCGGAGCGGCGTGGGGTCTGAGAATTAGCAAGGCCCCGGCAAACACGGCGGCGGCAGCCGTGGCGAGCCAGATTCGGCGGGTCTTTGGCGCGCGCCGCGTGCGGCGCGCGGCCTCGGTGGATCGGGCTGCGAGATCAGCGGCAAACTCGGAAGGAACGGTTATTCCGTCGCGCGGGGATTGGGGTTGAGTGCTGGGGTTCATGGGTTTGGTTGAGCTTAAGATTCCGCGTGGAGGTCAAGGTTTAATCCGACCATGATTTTTTTGATTTTAGCCACCGCGTGGTGGTAGTTGGCCTTGAGTCCGCCCGTGCTGGTGCCGAGGATTTGGGAAATTTCAGCATACGGAAGCTCGTCAAAGTAGCGAAGCTGAAACACGAGGCGCTGCTGCTCCGGAAGCTGGGCTACGGCGCCATAAAGTGCGGCCAGCGCAGCATCGGCCGCGAAGTAGGGACTGTCGGGAACCCCAGCAAGTTCTGAAGGATCGACGCTCGATTTGGAACGGCTGCGCCGCTGGATGTTCAACGCCTCGTTGACGACGAAGCGGTAGGCCCACGTGCTCCGTTGCGCTTCGCCCCGGTAGCTCGCCCAGTGGGTCCACATTTTTATGCAGGCCTCTTGAACGGCGTCTTGCGCCGCGTCGTGGTCAAGCACAATGCGCAACGCCACACGGTACCATTGATCCGTGTGGCGTTCAACCAGGTCGGTAAATTGGCTAAGGGCTTCGCGCTGCATCGAAGCCCCGATGCAGAAAAGCTCGGCTGGTTTAATGCGTCAACGAGCCGTTCGCTAGCAGCCAGTAACTAGAAATTACCGATTCCGCACCTTCAATGCAGCCTCCACAATGGCGGCGGCGTTGAGGCCGTACTTGTCCATGAGCTGGGCAGGTGTGCCCGATTCGCCAAACGAATCGTTGACCGCGACCATTTCGACGGGAGCGGGGCGGTGCATTCCCAGCGTCTGGGCGACGAGGTCGCCAAGGCCACCGTGGCGCTGGTGCTCTTCGGCGGTCACGACGCGTCCGGTTTTGGTGACCGATTTGAGCAGGGCTTCGGTATCAAACGGCTTGATCGTAGCGAAGTTGATGACTTCGGCAGAAATGCTCTGGGCGGCAAGCGTGTTGCTGGCCTCGAGGGCTTCCCACACGAGGTGGCCCGTGGCGGCAATGGTGAGGTCACTGCCTTCGACGAGGACGTCGGCCTTGCCGATCACGAAGGGCTTGTCGGCGGGGGTAAAGTTGGCCACTTTGGGGCGTCCGAACCGCAGGTAGGCTGGACCGTGGTGGTCGGCCAAGGCGATCGTGGCAGCCTTAGTCTGGTTGTAGTCGGCCGGAACGAGGACCGTCATGCCCGGCAGCATTTTCATCAACCCGATGTCTTCAAGGATTTGGTGGGTGGCTCCGTCTTCTCCCAGGGTTAGGCCCGCGTGCGAGGCGCAGATTTTCACGTTTTTGTCGGAGTAGGCGATGCTCTGGCGGATTTGGTCGTAGACGCGTCCGGTCGAGAAGTTGGCAAAGGTTCCGGTGAACGGAATCCAACCGCCAATGGTGAGTCCCGCGGCCATACCCATCATGTGCGCCTCAGCAATTCCCGTTTGGAAGAAGCGGTCGGGGAACTCCTTCGCGAAGGCGTCCATCTTGAGCGAACCCGTGAGGTCGGCGCAGAGGGCGACGACGTGCGGGTTGCGGCGTCCGAGTTCGAGCAGTCCAGCGCCGAATCCGCTGCGGGTGTCTTGGCTTCCTTGGTTCGTGTAGGGGTGCATGAGGGTCAATTTACTGAAGGTTAACGATGGCCGTGGCGCCCGACGTCACGGTAAACGTGCTGCTTTTGCTGTAGGCTGTTTGCTGTGCAGACTTGGGGCGGTAAAGCACGGTGTAGGTTCCTGGCTGCAGCGCAAAGGACTGCCGGGTTTGCGCGTCGTCGAGCGGAACCACGTAGGTCCAGTCGTCGTTTTCACGCAAAAACACCGCGCCGATGCTCGCAATTTTGAGGGTGAGGCTGGCGTTCCCGGGAGCGGGAATGCTCAATTCGGTCGTTTTACCGCCCTCCACCACCACCGTTTGGCGGTAGCGGGGCAGGGTAAGGATGTCGAGTTCGTAGGTGCCGACCAGGTAGCGCTGCTCGCTGCCCAACGGCTGAACGTGCACGATTTCCGTTGAACCCGGCTTGCGGACCACGGCGAGCGGCATGGATTGGCGGTTGGGCACGTTGACCATGTTCAGCCGGAGGCTGCCCTGTGCGGCTAGGGTGCCGAGGTGGTTGTGCTTGCCCGCATGCACTTCGCTCGACGGAATTTCGACTGGCGGAAGGGTGTAAACCGTGCCGCGGTAGGTCACAAGCGGGTCGAGGTCCAGCGTGTCGGGCTGACCCGCGTAGTTCATGGTGTGCACGATGGCCTCTTCGGTCTGGCCGCTAGTGACGTTGTGCAGTACCACAGGGAGGTTGGTTTCGGCCGAAACGCCGCGATGGTCGAGTAAGTTAATCTGCGCCGTGGTGTTGTCGAGGGCCTGCGTCATGATGACGTTGAGCGCTTTGCTAAAGGTCTGCTCGTCGCCGGCATCGTAGTAGGTTCCCACGCAGCCAAAGTTTTTAGCGAGGTTGGTTTCGAGTCCAATGCCAATTACGAACGGCTTGAGGATGACGCCTCGCTGCTGGAGAATGCGCGAGGCGGCGCACGGATCTTCGTCGCAGGCCTCAACACCGTCGGTGATGAGGATGATGATGTTGCGGCAGTCGGCGCATTCCGGAAAATCGCTTCCCGCCTTAATCAAGCTGCGGGCGATGGGGGTGGTTCCCATGGGGCGGAGCCCTGCAAGCGTCTTTTGGATGCGCGGAATCGAGGTAGGGCTGAACGCCACTTCGAGTCGGGTGTCGTTGCAGTCCTGCGGCGGAACGGGTTTTTGGTGTCCGTACACGCGAAGCGCCAGTTCAAATTGGGGCTTTTCGATGCGGCCCAGGCTGTCGAGCAGTTCGCGCATCAGGCGCTGCGCGACTTCCATGCGGGTGCCGGTCTGCCAGCGGCCGTACATCGAATTTGAGGCGTCAAACACAAACAAAATGCGCGTGAGCGGCTCGGGTTTTTTTTCAGGCGGAGGCAGCACACCCTGCGCCCAGGCCCCGAAGGTGCAGGCGAAGAAAAGAAGGGCGTACAGTCTGCGGCGCAGCATGCGATGGGTTTAGTAGTCGCCGAGCGTTTCGGGGCACTGCGCCAAAGCGCGGACCAGTTCGTCGTCGTTTGGGGCAACGCCGTGCCACTTGTGGGTTCCAGCCATAAAGTCCACGCCGTGGCCCATGGCGGTCTTCATGATGATCACCACCGGCTTGCCCTTGCCGGTGCGGGTTCCGGCTTCGCGAAGCACCGCTCGCACGGCGTCGAGGTCGTTGCCGTGTTCAAGGTGCATAACGTCCCATCCAAAGGCGGCAAACTTGGCTCCGAGGTCGCCCATCGGAAGCACTTCGTCGGTGCTACCGTCAATTTGCTGGCCGTTGGCGTCGACCGTAGCGATCAGGTTGTCGACTTTTTTCGCGCCGGCGTACATGGCGGCTTCCCAAATCTGGCCTTCCTGCAGCTCGCCGTCACCGTGCAGGGTGTACACGAGGTGGTTGTCGCCGTTGAGTTTTTTGGCTTGGGCGGCGCCCACGGCAACGCTCAGACCTTGGCCGAGCGATCCGCTCGCGATGCGCACTCCGGGCAACCCATCGTGCGTGGTCGGGTGACCTTGCAGGCGGGTATTGATGAGTCGAAAGGTCGAGAGTTCCGCCACGGGAAAGTAGCCGGCACGCGCTAACGTGCCCCACAGCACAGGCGAAATGTGGCCGTTGCTCAAAAAGAAGAGGTCTTCGCCGCGTCCGTCCATGCTGAAGGCCGCTGGATTGTGGCGCAGCACTTCAAAGTACAGAGCGGTAAAAAACTCGGTGCAGCCCATGGATCCGCCGGGGTGGCCCGATTGCGGTTTGTGTACCATGCGCAAGATGTCGCGGCGAATTTGCGAGGGGTAGTCGTAGATTGAGGCCATCAGAAGCGGATTTACCGCAAAAGTACGGCCATAGTTCGGCTACCTTTGCGGCCCGAAAACAGAAGTAATTAACGAGTTATGAAGGTTGGAATCGTAGGCCTCCCCAACGTCGGTAAGTCGACGTTGTTTAACTGCTTGAGCAACGCGAAGGCCCATGCGGCCAACTTTCCGTTTTGCACCATTGAGCCCAATGTGGGCACCGTGAACGTTCCCGATCCGCGCATGGACGCGCTCGCCGAGATTGTGAATCCCGAGCGGGTGGTTCCGGCTACCGTCGAGATCGTCGACATCGCCGGCCTAGTTAAGGGCGCCAGCAAGGGCGAGGGCCTCGGAAACCAGTTTTTGGGCAACATCCGCGAATGCAACGCCATTTTGCACGTGCTGCGCTGCTTCGAAAACGACAACATCACCCACGTCGACGGAAGCGTGAATCCGCTGCGCGACAAGGAGACGATTGATGTTGAGCTTCAGCTCAAAGATTTAGAAACTATTGACAAGCGTTTGGAGCGTTCGCGCAAGTCGGCCAAGGGCGGAGCTCGCGAAGCCGTGCGCGAGGTGGAGATGGGCGAGCGCCTCAAAAAGCACGTCGAGCAGGGTAAGTCGGTGCGCGGATTTGACCGCACCGATGAAGAAGCGGCCTGGATTGCTGACTACCAACTGCTCACCGACAAGCCCGTGATGTACGTGTGCAACGTCGAAGAAACGTCGGCGAAAACGGGCAATTCATGGGTCGAAAAGGTGCGCGCCATGGCCGCCGAAGAGGGCGCTGGGGTGCTGCACCTGGCCGCGGCCACCGAGGCCGACATCGCCGAACTTGAAACCTACGAGGAGCGCCGCATGTTCCTCGACGACCTCGAGCTCGAGGAGCCCGGCGTGAACCGGTTGATTCGCGAGGCCTACAACTTGCTGCAGCTGCACACCTACTTCACCGCGGGGGTTAAAGAGGTTCGCGCCTGGACCATTCCGCGCGGAGCCACCGCTCCCCAGGCCGCCGGGGTCATCCACAGCGATTTTGAAAAGGGCTTCATTCGCGCCGAGGTCATTAGCTACGACGACTACGTGAAGTACCGTTCTGAGGCCGCGTGCCGCGAAGCTGGACGCCTTCGGGTAGAGGGCCGCGAGTACCTGGTCAAGGACGGCGACGTTCTGCACTTCCGATTCAACGTTTAGGGCGGTTAAACCGCTCGAAACGGGGGATTATCCTGTTGAAAACTCCCGCTCCTAGCGCGGGTTTTGCGCGTGGCTTTGTGCTAGATTCGCACGATATCATGACCGAGCCCGTACTCTATACCGAAGAGAACATTCGCAGCCTTGAGTGGCAGGAGCACATCCGCCTCAGGCCCGGGATGTACATCGGTAAACTGGGTGACGGCAGCAGCGCCGACGACGGCATTTACATCTTAATCAAAGAGGTTGTCGACAACTCGATCGACGAGTTTGTGATGGGCGGTGGCAAAACCGTCGAGATCAGCGTTCAAAACGGATCGGTGACCGTTCGCGACTACGGCCGCGGAATTCCGCTCGGCAAGCTGGTCGACGTGGTTTCCAAGATGAACACCGGCGCCAAGTACGATTCAAAGGCCTTCAAAAAGTCGGTCGGCCTCAACGGGGTAGGTACCAAAGCGGTTAATGCGTTGTCGTCGTCGTTTACGGTTCAAGCGTTTCGCGACGGCCAAACCAAGTCCGCTCAATTTGGCGGCGGAATTCTTCAGGAAGAGGGTCCGCTCGAGGCTACAACGGCCCGGCACGGAACCAAAGTGGTGTTCACGCCCGACGCTACGATTTTTCACAACTACCGCTTTCAGATGGAGTACGTCGAGCGGATGGTGTGGAACTACGTGTACCTAAACCCCGGTCTGAGCATCTACCTCAACGGCCAGAAGTACTACTCAGAGAACGGCCTCAAAGACCTGCTTGCCAACAACTTGAGCGGAGAGGTGATGCACGACATCATCCACCTGCGGGGCGAAGACATCGAGGTGGCGCTCACGCACGCCGAGCGCAGCCAAAGCGAGCAGTACTACTCGTTTGTTAACGGCCAGCACACGACCCAGGGCGGAACGCACCAAGGCGCGTTTCGCGAAGCGTTGGTCACCGTGCTTCGCAACCACTTCAACAAGCAGTACGACGCCGCCGACATTCGCCAAAGCGTGATCGGCGCCATCAGCATCAAGGTCATTGAGCCGGTGTTTGAGTCGCAAACAAAGACCAAACTGGGCAGCCAAGACATGGGGCCCGACGGACCGTCGGTGCGCGCGTTTGTGCTGGACTTTTTGAAGACCGAGCTCGACAACTTCCTTCACCGCAATTCCGAGGTGGCCGACGCCATTCAGAAGAAGATTTTGCGGGCCGAGCGCGAGCGCAAAGACCTGGCGGGCATTCAAAAGCTGGCGCGCGAGCGCGCGAAAAAGGCCAACCTGCACAACCGCAAGCTGCGCGACTGCAAAGTGCACTACAACGACATCAAGCACGACCGCCGGCTCGAAACGACGCTGTTCATCACCGAAGGTGATTCCGCTTCGGGGTCCATTACCGCCTCGCGCGACGTGCAAACCCAGGCCGTGTTTAGCCTGAAGGGCAAGCCGCTGAACTGCTACGGATTGACCAAAAAAGTCGTCTACGAAAACGAAGAGTTTAACCTGCTTCAGGCCGCCCTCAACATCGAAGATGGTCTTGAGGAGCTGCGCTACAACAACGTCGTGATTGCCACCGACGCTGACGTCGACGGCATGCACATCAGGTTGCTCTTGATTACGTTTTTCTTGCAGTTCTTCCCTGAGCTAGTTCAAGAAGGTCACCTGTACATTCTGCAAACTCCGTTGTTCCGGGTGCGCAACAAGCAGAAGACGTTTTATTGCTACGACGAGCGCGAAAAGCTCACCGCGATGGAAACCTTGGGCGGAAAACCCGAAATCACGCGATTCAAGGGTTTGGGCGAAATTTCGCCGGGCGAGTTCAAGATGTTCATTGGTTCGGACATTCGCTTAGAGCCCGTGATGCTGGGCAAAGAACAAATCGAGCAGCTGCTCGAGTTCTATATGGGCAAGAATACCCCAGAACGCCAGGAGTTCATCATGGACCACCTGAAAATTGAAAAAGACGACCCCGCATATGTCGGATGAGGATGCATTGATTCCCGATGAGTCGCTCGAACTGAGCGCGCCGGAGCACAGCGTTCCCGACGGCGAGGTGATTAAACCCGTGGAGTCGCGCGTGCGCGGCATGTACCGCGAGTACTTTTTGGACTACGCCAGCTACGTGATCTTGGAGCGGGCCGTTCCCGCGCTTGAGGATGGCCTTAAGCCGGTGCAGCGCCGCTTAATGCACGCCCTGTACGAGATGGAGGACGGGCGATTCCACAAAGTCGCCAACGTCATCGGGCAGACGATGAAGTACCACCCGCACGGCGATGCGTCAATTGGCGACGCCCTCGTGCAGTTGGGTCAAAAGGACCTTCTCATCGACACCCAAGGTAACTGGGGAAACATCTACACCGGCGACAGTGCGGCGGCCCCGCGCTACATCGAGGCACGGCTCAGCAAGTTTGCACTCGACGTGGCGTTTTCGCCCAAAATCACGCAGTACCAAGCGAGCTACGACGGCCGCGGCAAGGAGCCGATTTTTTTACCGGTAAAGTTTCCCTTGCTGCTGGCTCAAGGCGTAGAGGGTATTGCGGTAGGATTGAGCACCAAAATTTTGCCGCACAACTTTAACGAGCTGATCGATGCCTCGGTGGCGCACCTTCGCGGCCGCAGTTTTCAGCTCTACCCAGACTTCCCCACAGGCGGAATAGCCGACGTCAGCGGCTACCAAGACGGGGAGCGCGGCGGGCGCGTACGGGTTCGCGCAAAGATTGAGGTTGAAGACAAGAAAACTCTGATAATACGAGAAATACCCTTCGGAACCACTACGACGTCAGTTATCGAGTCGGTGATTAAAGCCAACGACAAGGGGAAAATCAAGATTCGCAAAATCGAAGACAACACGGCCGAGCACGTGGAGATTGTGGTCCACTTGCTTCCCGGCGTTTCGCCCGACCAGATGGTGGACGCGCTGTATGCCTTCACGGCCTGCGAGTCTTCGGTGAGCACCATGGCCTGCGTCATTATTGATGAGAAGCCCGTGTTTATGGGGGTGCGCGAAATGCTCCGCCAATCCACCGATACCACCGTCTCGGTGCTGAAAGCCGAGCTTGAACTCAAGCTGCATGAGCTTCAAGAGCAGTGGCACTTTGCGAGCCTCGAGAAAATCTTCATTGAGCAGCGCATTTACCGCGACATCGAAGAGGCCGAAACCTGGGAGGCAGTGATGGAGAACATTCGGGTGGGCTTGGCGCCCCACACCAAGCATTTGCTGCGCGCGGTTACTGACGAAGACATCGTTCGCCTCACCGAAATCCGAATCAAGCGCATTTCCAAGTTCGATGCCCAGAAGGCCGACGACCAGCTACGCTCCCTCGAAGGGCAAATTGCTGAAGTCAAGCATCATCTTGAAAACCTGATAGATTACGCGGTTGAGTTCTTTAAAATCTTGAAAAAGAAGTACGGGGCCGGCCGCGACCGCAAAACGGAATTGCGCGGCTTTGAGCAGGTCGTGGCGACCCAGGTGGCCATTGCCAACGCCAAGCTTTACGTGAACCGAACGGAGGGCTTCGTAGGCACCGGCTTGCGCAAAGACGAGTTTGTCGGGGACTGCGCCGACATCGACGACGTGGTGGTGATTCGCCGCGACGGAACCATGCTGGTAACCAAAGTGGGCGACAAGAAATTTGTGGGTACTGACATCGTGCACGTTTCGGTCTTTAAAAAAGGCCACGAACGCACGATTTACAACGTGATCTACCGAGACGGAGCCCGCGGGGCCTCCTTCGCTAAGCGCTTTCCGATCAGCGGGGTGACCCGAGACAAGGAATACCCCATCACGCAGGGCACGAAGGGATCTGAAGTGCTTTACCTGAGCGTGAATCCGAACGGAGAGGCCGAGGTCGTGACCGTGCACTTGCGGGCCATGCCTTCGCTCAAAAAGCTGCGCTTCGACTTTGATTTTACCGAACTCACGGTTCGCGGCCGTGCTGCTCGTGGAAACACGGTCACCAAAAACACGGTCAAGCGCATTGAGCTTAAGTCAGAAGGCGTAAGCACGCTTGCGGCCCGCGAGATTTGGTTCGACGAAACGGTGCTCAAGCTCAACGACCAAGGTCGCGGTCGGTCGCTCGGCAGGTTCCGTGGCGAAGACAAGCTGCTCGAGGTTGACGCCAAGGGCAACTACCGCATTGTGACGCCCGACTTACTGCTGCACTTTAATGAGGTTCCGTTTTACCTCGAACGCTGGGACGTGCGCCGCGCCCTCGCTGCCGTGTACTTTGACGGAAACAAGGAGCGGCACATGGTCAAGCGATTTGAACTTGAACCGCGCGGAGACGGCTGGGAGTGCTTTATTACCGAACACGCAAAGTCGGCCTTGCTGGTCCTCACGGCGGCGGACCGGTCGACGGTTTCTATTCGGTTCCGCAAAGTGAAAGGCAAAGAGCGCGATGATGAGCAGCTCGTTCTCGAAGAGTTTATTGCCGTCAAGGGCTGGAAAGCGCTCGGCAACATGCTCCATGCGGGGCCGGTCCTAGGGGTTACGCTGGTTGCAGCGGAGCGCGACGAACCCGAAGTGGGCGAGGAGCCCGCGGTTGAGGTTGCCGAAGCGATGGCGGACGGGATTGAAGTGGGTACCACAGTTGAGTGGTCCGACCTCGCTCAAGCGCCAACGCCCATCGATGGCGCATCCGAACCCGAAGTCGATTTTGGGACTGAAGACGACGGTCAGATAACGCTTAATTTTTAAGCCATGAAATTACGGAACGTGTTCCTTCTCGGCTTGCTGATGGCCGGGGCGGTGGCTTGGGCCCAACCGAGTAACGACAGTTTGAATATGCGCCGATTGGCGTGGTACCCCGTCACGCAGTGGGGGCCGTTGGGGGCATCACCGTTTAACAACGACATTTGGGGCTACCGCGACACCTCGACCAACGAAGAGTTTGCTCTAGTGGGCAACCGAAACGGAGTTCTCGTGGCCAACGTTACCAATCCAACGTCGAGCGTGTTTAACGAGCTTTGGGTTCCTGGAGCCAACTCGATTTGGCGCGACATTAAAACGTGGAGCCATTACGCCTATGCGGTGCACGACGTTCCAGCTCCGGGTTCCGCGTCCAACGGATTGCTCATCATCAACCTGGACAGCATGACCCACAAGTTTGTGCGGCTCCCGGTACCGTTGGGCGGTGGGGCAACCGATACCCTGCGCCGTGCGCACAACCTCTGGATCGACGAAGAAGGAAAACTCTATGCCTTTGGATCAAACGTGGGCGTTGGAGGCGCTGTGATCATTGACGTAGCCAGCAATCCGTGGAATCCGAGCGTTGTCGGTTTGTACAACACCTACCACTTGCACGACGGTTACGCGCGAAACGATACGCTCTTTGGTGCTGCCTTATGGGAAGATATTCAGGTAATCGGCGTCGCCTTGCCGAGCCAACCGGTGACCTTTGGTCGATTTGCGACCCCCAACAGCTTTGCCCACAACTGCTGGTTGTCTGACGATGGCAAGACCCTGTACACCACCGACGAAGTCGCCAACGGTTACGTAGCCGCGTACGACGTTGACGACATTACCAACGTTAACGAGCGGTTTCGCCACCGAATCCAGCAGGGCACGGGTGTTATTCCGCACAACGCCCACGTCGACGGCAACCACGTCGTTACTTCCTACTATACGTTTGGCTGCCACGTTCTCGATACCGAAGTGCCTGATTTACCTGTGCTTGCCGCATACTTCGACACGTCTCCGCAGTACAGCGGAACAGGCTACAACGGGGCATGGGGGGCCTACCCGTACCTTCCTAGCGGACGGGTTCTGGTCAACGATATTGAAACCGGACTTTGGGTGCTCGAGCCCGATTATCCGTCGGTGAGCCGCGCCGAGATTCAGCTCAAGCTTCGCTTTGGCGGACCAGGCGGCCTAACCAACTACGATTCGGTTATGGCCAACAACTTAGGCCTTGCGCCCTATGTGTACTGGCATCAATCCGGCGACACGCTTTGGCCGGACGCCAGCGGACACCTTACGATTGCGCAAGTTGGGGCCATTAGCGATTCGCTGGTGTGGCCGTCGTTTTCGGGAAACCCAGCGTCAGTAGGCAAGACGTTGGTCTTGGGCAGCGGCCTGTACCCGTCGGATTCGCTAATCGCGGACTACTACTGGGGCCTCGAAGAGTGGTCCGGAACGTGGCGCGTGACCCAGAGCGACGCGGCCTGGTCGCTCTCGCGAAGCGGCTCCGAACACGTGTCATGGGTGTTCCGCCAGCTGGATGGCCGCGAGGTGCTTCGCGGCACGCTTGATGCTGACGAGTTCACGCTTCGCTACCCGCGTGAGGCCGGGCTCTACCTTTTTGAAGCGACCGACGCCCAAGGCAACCGCCACAGCCTCAAGCTGCTGCGGCCCTAAAAGTTGGGTTTGAGAATGTAGCGGCTGTAAAAGTCGTCGATCGCCTGTATAGCTTCGTCGGCCGTGTCGACGAGCTTGAAGAGCTTGGTGTCTTCGGGACTGATGAGGGCGTGGTCCTTGAGGGTGGTTTCGATCCAGTCGAGGAGTCCGCTCCAGTACGCGCGGCCGACCAAAACCACCGGAAAGCGCCCAATTTTCTTGGTTTGGATGAGGGTAATGGCCTCAAATACCTCGTCGAGGGTGCCAAAACCGCCGGGCATGACCACAAACCCCTGAGAGTACTTGACAAACATCACCTTGCGCACAAAAAAGTAGTCGAAGTCGACACTTTTGTCAAGGTCGATGTAGTCGTTGGGCTTCTGCTCGTGCGGAAGCTCAATATTCAAGCCCACCGACGGGGCGCCGACCGCTTTGGCGCCGCGGTTGGCCGCTTCCATGATGCCGGGGCCGCCGCCGCTGATGATTCCGTAGCCTTTGGCACCCAGGCCTTCGGCGATGTCTTGGGCCATCTGGTACCAAGCATGGTCTTCGGGCAGTCGGGCCGAACCAAAGATGCTCACGCAGGGTCCGATGCGCGACAGGCGCTCGTAGCCTTGCACAAATTCGCCCATGATTTTAAAGATGGCCCAGGAGTCGTTGGTCCGCACTTCGTTCCAGGACTTGTGCGCAAAGGCGGCTTTGAGGGGTCTTTTTCCGTTCGTTGCCATAGGTTTAGGCGTTAAGGCGTTGAAGGTAGTCGTTGAGGTAGCGTCCGGTGATGCTGTCGGCGCAAGCGGCCACTTCGGCGGGGGGTCCCGTGGCGACAATGCGTCCGCCCCCGAATCCGCCGTCGGGCCCGAGGTCGATGAGGTGGTCGGCTTGGTGAATGACGTCGAGGTTGTGCTCAATCACCAGCACCGTATTACCTTGGTCGACCAGGCGGTGCAGCCCGTCCATCAATACCTTGACGTCGTCAAAATGCAGCCCGGTGGTGGGCTCGTCGAGAAGGTAAAGCGTTTGGCCGGTCGAGCGCTTGCTGAGCTCGGTGGCCAACTTGATGCGCTGGGCTTCTCCGCCGCTCAACGTGGTCGCCGACTGGCCGAGGGTAATGTAGCCAAGGCCAATGCTGTTCAGCGTTTGGAGCACTCGGTTAATACGTGGAACGGGCTCAAAAAAGTGCATCGCTTCTTCGATGCTCATGTCGAGCACATCGCTGATGCTGTGTCCTTTGTAGCGCACTTCAAGCGTTTCGCGGTTGAAGCGGCGACCTTGGCAGCTTTCGCAAGGCACATACACGTCGGGCAAAAAGTTCATTTCGATCACGCGCATTCCGCCGCCTTCGCAGGTTTCACAGCGTCCGCCTTTGACGTTAAACGAAAAACGTCCCGGGGCGTAGCCACGAATTTTGGCTTCGGGCAGCTCGCTGAACAGCTTGCCGATCTCGTTGAACACTCCGGTGTAGGTGCTCGGATTCGAGCGAGGATTGCGCCCAATCGGGCTTTGGTCCACGGCGATAATCTTGTCGAGGTGTTCCAGGCCTTCGAGGCGCTCAAAAGGTTCCGGCTTGTCGAGCAAACCCTGGAGCGGACCGGCAATGGCCGGGTGCAACGTTTTGTTGATTAACGTCGACTTGCCCGAGCCCGAAACGCCGGTGACCACCACCAGCTTTCCGAGCGGCAGCTCGAGGTTGACGTTCTGCAGGTTGCGCCCGGTCGCCCCAAACAGCTTGAGCATGGTGCCCGTACCGGTGCGGGGCGCACGGGGATCGGCAACCCGCAGCTCTCCGCGCAAGTACTTGGCCGTCAGGCTGTCTGACGCGAGAAGTTCGGCGTAGTTGCCCTCGGCGACCACGCGTCCGCCGTGCACTCCAGCGCGTGGACCCATATCGACGATGTGGTCGGCGTGGCGCATCAGCTCTTCGTCGTGCTCCACGACCACCACGCTGTTGCCGAGGTCTCGCAGCCGCTCAAGGCTGCGAATGAGGCGGTCGTTGTCGCGCGGATGAAGTCCGATGGACGGCTCGTCGAGAATGTAGAGCACGTTGACCAGCTGCGAACCGATTTGGGTCGCCAGGCGAATTCTTTGGGCTTCACCGCCACTCAAGGTGCGCGCCGAACGGCTGAGGGACAGGTAGCTTAGCCCGACGTCGTTTAAAAAACCAACCCGCGTGGCGAGTTCTTTAAGGATTTCTCCTCCGATGCGCTGCTGGGCGGGGGGCAGGCTTTGGTGCACCCCCTCGAGCCACTGCGACAGCTCGTGCAGCGGCAGGGCCGCTACCTCAGCGATTGACCTGCCCGAAATGCGGAACATCAGCGACTCGGGCTTCAGGCGTCCGCCCGAGCATTGGCCGCACATTCCGTCTTCGAGGTAGTCGTCGGCCCAGCGCTGCAGGCTCTTGCTGCCGTCGCGCCCTTGAGCTTCAATGAACGGTTTCAGTCCTTCGTACTTGATACTGATTTTGCGCGAAATTCCTGCGGCTTTTTGGGTGTGCGTGAAGTCCTCACTGCAGCCGTGGATGATCGCGTGGCGACCTTCTTCGGGCAGATCCTTCCATGGGGTGTCGAGCGTGTACCCGTAGCGCCAGCCAATGTGCTCCAGCTGCTGAAAAATCCAGGAGGCCTTGTAGGACCCGAGCGGAGCGAGGGCGCCGTCGCGCAAACTCAATCGGGCGTTTGCCACTACCTTTTCTAGGGCCAACTCGCGCACCGTTCCGAGGCCGTCGCAGTGCGGACACGCGCCCTTGGGCGAGTTGAAGCTGAAGGTGTTGGGCTCGGGCTCGGGGTAGGACAACCCGGTGGTCGGACACATCAAGTTGCGGCTAAAGTGCTTCTGGGATTGGCGTTCCCATTCCACCACGGTGATGCTGCCGTGCCCCAGGCGCATGGCTATGGCGATGCTTCGCTTGAGGCGGTCTTCGTCGTCGGTTCCCGGGCTTAGGCGGTCGACCACCACGTCGATGTCGTGGGTTTTGTAGCGGTCCAGTTTGAGTCCGCGGTCAATGTCAACCCACACGCCGTCGACGCGGGCCTTGAGGTAGCCTTGCTTGGCGAGTCCCTCAAACAGCTCGCGGTAGTGGCCTTTGCGCGCCCGAACCACCGGGGCCAAGATGGCCACGCGCGCCCCGTTAAAGTCGCGAAGCACGCGCTCGAGAATGGCGTCGTCGGTGTAGCTCACCATTTCTTCGCCGGTCGCCAGAGAATACGCGGTGGCGGTGCGGGCATAAAGGAGCCGCAAAAAATCGTAAACCTCGGTCACCGTGCCTACGGTCGAGCGCGGATTTCGGTTGGTCGTTTTTTGCTCGATGGCGACCACGGGCGAAAGTCCTTCGATGCGGTCGACGTCGGGGCGTTCCATGGTTCCCAAGAATTGACGGGCGTAGCTACTAAACGTTTCCATGTAGCGGCGCTGGCCCTCGGCAAATAGCGTATCAAACGCTAGCGACGACTTGCCGCTTCCGCTGAGCCCGGTGACGACCACGAGCTTGCGGCGCGGCAGCTCTACGTCGATGTTTTTTAGGTTGTGGGCACGGGCACCCAGAATGCGCAGGTTCATCAACTAAGGTTAACGCCGTTCGGGGAGTTCGAGTTCGAACGCGGTGGAGTCGGGATTGTCGAGCAGGGCCTCCCGCAGCCAGGGGTTGCGGCGCTTGAGCTCGCGGTAGCTGAGGCCTTCGCGCTGCGCCCATCGCCCCCAATGGGCCACGCTGCTGTCGATAACGATGCGGCGGCCGGGTTCTTCGCGCCAAAGTTCTTCAGAGCGCACGTGGTAGCCGTAGTGTTCTGGGTGCTCCAGAATGAGCTTAAGGGCGGTGATGCGAAACGCGTAGCGGCCGGTCTCTTCGTTCCAGGTCATGCGAAAGTAGCTGCGTTCGCCTTGGCGTTCCGTTTGGCGGAGTACCCCGTTGAGCCCCATGTTGTAGGCGGCGGCAGCCAAAAACCATGATCCCGTTTGGGCGTAGGCATTTTTAAGGTAGGCGGCCGCGGTTCGCGTGGCCTTCTCAGCATGGTAGCGTTCGTCAATTTGGGCATCGACTCGGAGTCCGTGTTCCCGCGCCGTGGCCGGCATAAACTGCCACAAACCCGCAGCGCCCGACGACGAGTAGGCCGTAGGCTGAAATCCGCTCTCGGCTGCCAAGAGGTAGACGAAATCTTCAGGAACCCCCTCTTCGCGTAGCCATCCGCGCACCCGGGCCTCCCAGCGCGGACGCCGCTGCAGCATGAGCAGGGTGTTGGAATGCCAGTAGGTGTTGGCGTGAAGCTCGCGGCTCAAGGCTTCGGCAATATCGGCATCGCCCAGGGGCACCAGTTCGCCAAAAACCTCGAGCTTTTGGGGGAGCGGAACCACTACGGTTTCGTTGGTGGAGGCCACTCGGCTCAATGCATCGAGTACGGCGTCACTTCGGCTGCCAAGTAGCACGCCTCCCGCAAAGATGACCAGAGCCAGAAGCCAGCTGCGATGAATTTTATTCACCACGAGAAGGGGCTTTGAAACGTTTGAAACGCTTGACCAACCTGGTCTTTCGCGCTTACGGTAAAGGGTTCAGGCGAATTCCAAATTCCGCTCCAATCAATGCCCAAGTCGGCGTCGGCGTAGCTGATGCAGCCCTCGGCCTCGGGCGCGTAGCAGTCGGTGCAGAGGTACTGAAATACGGTATCGTCCTCGAGCGTCAAGAATCCGTGGGCAAACCCCGGCGGAATGTAAAGTCGGTGCTTGGTCACGGTGTCGAGTACCAACCCAACGTGCTGTCCGTAGGTCGGCGAACCGACGCGAAGGTCGACGGCGACGTCGTAGACGGATCCGCGCACCACCGAAACCAATTTGCCCTGAGCACGAGGCGGAACCTGAAAGTGGAGGCCGCGAAGGACTCCGCGCTTGCTCATGCTCTCGTTGTGCTGCACGAATTCGGGCACGCCGGCCGGGAGCACGTCGCGGCGCAGCGACTCAAAAAAGTAGCCGCGCTCGTCACCGAACACGCGGGGTTGCATGAGGATGAGGCCAGGAATCGGGGTTTCGAGCAGCGTCATGGTCGGGTAAAAGCGTCTGAGGTGAGTTGAATGAGGTCGCGGTAGGATTGGGGGTTTCCGGCGGCTATGCTGCCGCAGCGCACGAGGTCGTAGTCGTCCAATTCCGTGCCGAAAAAGTCCGTGGAAATCCCACCGGATTCGCGCACCAAGAGGATTCCGGCGGCGACGTCCCATGCTGCGAGTCCGTGCTCAAAAAAGCCTTGAAAGCGTCCGTCGGCAACCCAAGCCAGGTCGGTGGCTGCGGAACCGAAGCGGCGCACGCCCCGAGAAGCGCGAAAGCAGGCCTGCAGGGCGTCGAGGTACTGCGGCATTTGCGAAAATTCGTGGTAGGGGAAGCCCGTGGCGACCAAACCGTCGCGCAGCGGCGCTCCGTGGCGCAGGTCGAGGGCTCGTCCGTCGCAAAAGGCTCCGAGGCCGCGCTCGGCGGTGAACATGCGCGCCTGCCCCAGCTCATACACGGCGGCCCACACCAGGTCGCGGCCCTGCATCAGCGCCACCGACACGGCATAAGGCGGCAGGTCGTGGATGAAGTTGGTGGTGCCGTCCAGCGGATCGATGATCCAGTTGAACCCGCCGTCGATCCAGGACTCGCCGCCCTCTTCGCCAAGCACCCCGCTGCCCGGCAGCAGTGCCGTGAGGCGCTCGATAAGCATCTGCTCGGCCTGCTGGTCGACGTAGCTCACCAGGGAATTCAGCGATTTGGTTTCGACGCGGTTGGCGGCGAATTCGCGGCGTTCGCTGCGGATCCAGTCGCCGACGGCGCGAACGGCTTCGGTGTACGCCAGCGTATTCATACGGCCGAGGTTTGGGCGGGATCCGCAGCCGGCCGGGTGGCCACCGTGTCGCGCGGCGTGAGTTCGGTGAGTTCGACCCAGGCGCGGGTTCCGGCAAGCGCCGCATCGTAGTCGGCCTCGACCCGAATGTAGTTGTCGGTGTAGCCCAGCATGCGGCCGTCGCGCTCAGAATGCTCCCAGACCACGCGGCGCACGCTGCCCAGGTGCCGCTCGCAAAATTCGCGCTGCTTGATGGCGCTCAAGAGGCGCAGACGTCGGTTGCGCGCCTTGCGTTCGGTTTGCCGCACGACGCCTTCGAGGTGAACGGCCTCGGTTCCGGGCCGCTCCGAGTAGGTGAACACGTGGAGGTAGGCGATGGGGAGCGCCTCCAAAAAGCGGTAGGTATCGAGAAAGTGGTCTTCGGTTTCGCCCGGAAAGCCTACGATCACGTCAACCCCGATGGCCGCGTCGGGCATGCGGTCGATGATGCGGGCCACCCGCTCGGCGTACAGCTCGCGGCGGTAGCGGCGCTTCATCCAGCCCAGCACCTCGTTGTTGCCGCTCTGCAGCGGAATATGGAAGTGCGGAACCCAGCGCGCGCTCTGCGCCGTGAAGTCGATGATTTCGTCGCGAAGCAGGTTGGGTTCGATGCTCGAAATCCGAAGCCGGTCCAGCCCGTCCACCTGGTCAAGCGCCTGCACGAGCTCGCTGAAGGTGTGGTCGTGGCGCTTGTTGCCGTGTTCGCCTTTGCCGTAGTCACCGACGTTGACCCCGGTCAGCACCACCTCGAGCACGCCTTGTGCGGCCAGTTCGCGGGCCTGCGCCACCACCTGGTCAAGTGGGGCGGAGCGGCTCACGCCGCGGGCCATCGGTATCGTGCAGTAGGTGCAGACGTAGTCGCATCCGTCCTGTACCTTTAAGAAGGCGCGGGTGCGGTCGCCCATGCTGTAGGCGGCGTGGTACTGGTCGACGTCGTGGATTTCGCAGGCGTGGACCTCGGCCTCGGGCCGCTTGCGCAGGTCGCTCAAAAACTGCCTGAGAAAAGGTTTTTCTTTAGCACCAAGCACCAAATCTACCCCCTCCATGGCTGCGATTTCGCTGGGGCGCAGCTGGGCGTAGCATCCCGTAATCACGATAAAGCACTCGGGGTTGGCGCGCAGAGCTTGGCGCACGAGTCCGCGGGTCTCCTTGTCCGCTTCTTGGGTCACCGAGCAGGTGTTGATCACGGCTACGTCAGCGGCCTCCTCAAAGTCGGTGCGCACGAAGCCGGCGGCATATAAATCGCGGGCCAGCGTGCTGGTTTCGGCAAAATTGAGCTTGCACCCAAGGGTGTGAAACGAAGCGCGAAGTCCGGCGGGATGCATCCTGCGAAAATAGCGAATTTTCGCGGCTATCTTTGGCTCGAAATGCTTCGTTTTGCTCGGAATTCTGCGCGCCTAGTGCGCCATCTCGCGGTCGGCGCGTTGGCCCTGGTTGCCCTGCAGTGCCGAACCGAGCCTAAGGAGGACGAGGGACTGCTCTTTCGCTACAACGAGGCCAGCGGAATTTCGTCGCTCGACCCCGCCTTTGCCCGCGATCAAGCCCACAACTGGGTCATTCGCCAGCTCTACACCACGTTGTTTGAGACCGACTCTTCGGGCCAGCTGCGCGGACTCCTCGCCGAGGCCTGGGGCAGCGCCGCCGACGGACGAAGCGCGGGAATCCGCATTCGCCGCGACTTTGCCGCCCACGACGACCCCTGCTTTGAAGGCCAAACGCACTACCTCGACGCCCACGACGTCGCCAGCAGCCTGCAGCGCCTCAAAAGCCCGGCAACGGCTTCGCCCGGAGCGTGGCTGCTCGAAACCGTCGATTCGGTCTGGGCTGCGTCGACCGATTCGCTCGTGCTCACCTTGACGGCGCCCGATCCGGCGCTGTGGAGCAAGCTGAGCGTGCCCTACACGGCGGTGGTTCCGCGCCAAGCCATCGCCCGCTACGGCGCGGACCTCAGCGAGCACCCCGTGGGTTCCGGCCCATTTCAGTTCAAAGCGTGGCAGCGCGGCCAAAAGCTGGTCTTGCGGCGCCATCCCAACTACGCGGAGCGCGATGCCCAAGGGCAGCAATTGCCCTACCTCGAAGCGGTGAGCATTACGTTTACGCCTGACCGGCAGTCCGCGTTCATGGCATTTGTGCAGGGAGAACTCGACTTTTTGACGGGCATCGACCCCACGTACAAAGACCAATGGCTCGAGGCCGACGGCAGCCTGAAGGCCCAGTGGCGCGACCAATTCACGCAACGCACCGCCCCCTTTCTCAACACGGAATTTCTGGTGGTGCGCTACGGTCCCTGCAATCCGAGCTACCTCGCCGACGTAAGGGTGCGGCGGGCCCTCAACTGGGCGGTGGACCGCGACGGAATCATTGGCTACCTCAAAAACGGCATGGGCGTTCCCGCTCATGGCGGAATTTTACCCGCCGGCATGCCCGGCTATCGACCCGCGGCGGATTGGGCAACGCCCTGGAGCTACCGACCTGATTCTGCCCGCATTCTGCTTCAGCAGGCCGGCATTCTAACCCCCGACGGGCGCCCCAAGCCCGGAATCCAACCCCTCGTCTTGAGCACCACCGCCTCGTACCGCGACGTCGCTGAATTTTTGCAAAGTTCTTGGACCCAACTTGGGTTACCCGTCGAAGTGCAGGTGCTGCCGTCGGCCACCTTTCGCGAAGACAAAGCCCAGGGACGCCTCGGACTCTACCGGGCGAGCTGGATTGCCGACTACCCCGACCCGAGCAACTACCTCATGCTCTACGGCGAATCGGGCGGCCCCAACGTTAGCGGATTCAGCGGGTTAACCGGTTACAACACTTTTCGCGCGGAATCTGATCCCTCCAAACGCACCCAGCAGGCCGCCCAGCTCGACGCCGAGCTTCACCGTCAGGCCGTCCTTATTCCGCTCTTTTACGACGTCAGCCTCAGGGCTTGGCCCAAGGAGTGGGGGGGTCCGCCGCCGCACCCCATGAATGAATTGGATTTGCGCAGGGTGCGCAAAAGCAGTAACTAGCAGCTAGCAACTAGTTGCCTGAAATGGCCACCCGCACCGGGTTGTGGTCGCTCCACTTTTGCTTGACCACCTGGTGTTCGAGGGCAACCCAGGGTCCGCTGGTCCAAACCCAGTCAATTCGCAGCGGAACGACGCGCAGTCCCCGGTAGGTACTGCCCCAGCCGGCGCCCGACTGCACGAAGCTGTCGCGGCCCAGCTCTCGGAGCCTTCGGTGGCTCGCTGAGGTGGGGCTGTCGTTGAAATCGCCGAGCACCACGACCGGCCGAGGGCTGGCGGACCACCATTCGGCAAGCGCTTCGACTTGAACGGAACGGGGCTCCGCCCGCCGAACCATGCGGCGGAGCAAGAGCTTGGCGCTTTGCCACCATCCAGCTTTGGCCTGTTCTGACTGGGCCTCACGCAGGTCTACGTCGGTGCTCACCAAGTGCACGTTCACGACCCGCACGGTGTCGCCCGCGGGCAGGAGCAGGTCGGCCCAAAGAAACCCAATGCGACCCGAATCCCCGGGGTAATCCACTTGGTCCCACTGCACGATGGGGTAGCGGCTGTACAGCGCTAAATCGTAGGCCTCTACGCGGTGCGTGAACTCAGCCCTAAGGAACGATTCGGCAGCGGTGCCGCGGCGCACGTCCTGCAGCGCCAGTACGTCGACGTCAAGATCCACCGCAAACTGTGCCATTTCGTGCACGGTTGCCGAATCGTCGGTCCACGTGCGGTTGCGCCAGTGGTGCACGTTCCACGACGCCATCGAAACCTGCGGGTCGCGGGTCGGAGCAGCCGGTCGCCGCACCTGCATCCAGCTGCCCATCGGAGTCCAGAGGAGGGCGAGCAAGGTTCCGCCCAAAAGGGCCGAGGGGTGAAGGTGGGCGGTGGCCATCATGCCCCAGCCCACATGGTACAGTACTAGATAGGGCAGCAGCAGGCTAAGCGGAGCCAGCAACGCAACGTCCGTAGCCATGCCCAACCAAGCCAGCCCCGTTATGGGCAGGGCGAGCAGCTGCGGAATCCACCACAATCGGCGGCCCCACTTACTTTTTTTGGCTGTGGCGCGCAAGGATTTTTCGTTCGTTAGCGGTCAAGGCATCGTAGCCTTTGGCCGAAATCTTGTCTAAAAGTTGGTCTAGGCTGGGCTCCTTTGGGCGGACTACTTCAAGCGGACTCGCCGAACGCCGTGCCGAGCGCCTACCTAGGCGCAGGTCGAGCAGGTGGGGCCGGTAGGCCATAAACCACCCGGCAGCGGCCCCCGCAAGGTGTGCAGCCCTCGCCGTCGTGTCGGGCGAAAATAGTCCGACCAGATCCATGCCCAGCAGCACCGCGAGCACGACCCAAAGCTTGAGCTCCAGGACCATAAACAGCCGAACCTTAAAGTCGGGAATGCGCACCGCTGCCGCGGTAAACACCGCATAAACCCCAGCTGATGCGCCGACTACCCAGGCGGGCCGCCAGATGCCGGCCAGCCAGGCGCCGAGTCCGCCCACGACCACGCCAACGACAAAAAGCTTGAGGATGCGCGTTGCCGGCCACAGTGTTTCGAGGAGGGAGGCGGTGAAGTACAGGGTCAGCGCGTTGAACACCAAGTGAAGGAGTCCGTGGTGCAGCGCACCGTAGGTCAGCAGCGTCCAGGGCTGGTACAACGGACTCAGGCCCTCCGTGTCGAGCGATAGGTAGCGCAAGATTCCGGCCTCGGCAGGCCATCCGACCAGCCAACCGACGACTTCGAGCACGGTTTGGATACCAAAAACGAGCACAAGCCCCGCGATCAGCCGGTTGATGGGGCTGTGCTGGGTCCACATGCGAAACTGGTCCAACGGGCTCACGGCGTGGGCTGGTTTAGAAACGGGTGCGGCTCGACTGCCATTTGCGAATCAACAGGTAGCCAAACAGCATTCCGCCGACGTGGGCAAAGTGCGCGATGCTCGACCCCGACGAAGCGACGCCGTTGAACAGTTCAAAGAGTCCGTAGATGGCCACAAAGTACTTGGCCTTGATGGGCAGCAAGAAGTAGAGGTAAATCTGCTGGTTGGGGTACATCATTCCAAATCCCAGCAGCAGTCCAAACACAGCGCCTGAGGCCCCAACCGTCGGTGTTAGCGCGAGTGACTGCATCTGGTACAGGGCCTCGACGCTGCCGCTGAACTGGTGCAGGTTCGACGCCTGAAGGTATTCCCAGTAGTTCACGCCTAGGTGCAGCGCGGCGGCGCCAAATCCGGTCGCAAAGTAGTAGGTCAAAAAGCGCTGGCTTCCCCAGCGGTTTTCGAGCGGAGTTCCAAACATCCAGAGGGCAAACATGTTGCCCAATATGTGACCCAAGTTGCTGGTATCATGCAAGAAAAGATGGGTAACCAGCTGGAACGGTTTAAACAGTTCGCTTACGGGCAAGTAGAGCCCAAACTGCCTCACGACGTCAAAGCCCATGCGGCCAAAAACGATGCTAGCAAAAAAGGCGAGTCCGTTGATGATCAACAAGTTCTTCACCACGGGCGGAAGAAAGCTGAATCCAGAAGGTCGGTAGTGCATGCTTAAAAGAATCGGGCCAGTTCGTCGGCGTTCAAAAGTCGGGCCGTGGGGCGGCCCAGGTCGTCGGTCCAGGGGTCGCTGCAGGCAAAAAGTCGGTCGATGATGTCTTGGGTTTCGCCCCGCCGCCGCGGGTGCGCGCTGAGCCATTGGCTAACCCAGGTGCGGAGTTCGCTTGGGTCATCCGGGTCGACGTGCGCCAGCCCTTGAAGCCAATCGATGGTCGATTCCGGGGCGCAGTGCCCGGGGCCGGCGGTCCAGGTCCAGCCCTCAGCATCGGTTTGCCACGCAAATCCCCAGGCGGCAAGGCGGTCTTGCCAGGCGTCGATCAGCCCGGGGTTGGGGGTCCATTCCAGCGGAAAGAGCCAGTTCTGCCCCGAGTGGGGGTGGGCATCGAGCCAGCGTTCGAGGTCAATGCGGCGCTGCGCCCGATCCAAGTGGACCACAACGAGCTTGTCGGGCATGGGCACGAGCGCAAACGTTCCAGCAATGCTTAGGGCCGCGGCCGCCGGGTTGGGTCGGCGCATACCGGAGTCGAGAACTTCTTCGTTCCAACCGGAACTGGGCAGTTCGAGCTCGTGCTGCACTCCGTGGCCCTCGACCGCGGGCGGAGCCAAAAATTCCAAGCTGCGGGCGGCTGCAGCGGCGCTGCTACCGTTGCCGTTGCCGTTGCCGCGGGGGGCCGACTCCGCCAAAAACGGATTGTAGTTCGGATTTACGTAAATGCCTGGGGCTTCGGGCCTGCTGCGGGTGCTCCAGTCGATGTGTTCGCCGACGGGAACCTCAAAGTCTAGGGTGGGCGCAATTTGGTGGATGCCGAGGGCGCGCCGCACGGCGCTCCGCACCACCGCATACACCCCGCGCTCGTCGTCAAACTTCACCTCGGTTTTGGCAGGATGCACGTTGACATCAATGCGCTCGGGATCGAGGTTCAGGTACAGCACGTAGGCTGGATGCTGGTCGCCCGAAATCAGGCCTTCAAAAGCCTCGAGCACCGCACGATGGATGTAAGGACTGCGCACCGTTCGGCGGTTGACAAACAAAAACTGGTCGCCGCGGGTCTTGCGGGCGGCCTCGGGCCGTAGCACAAAACCGTGCACGTGCACCAGGTCGGTCGTTTCGTCGACGGGCACGAGTTTTTCGTTGCTTCGCCGGCCGAGTACGGCGGTGGTCCGCTGCCGGAGGTTGCCGGGCTCAAATACGCGTTCGTCGGCATTTTGGTGGCGGAGCACCATGCGGACCTCGGGGTGGGCGAGGGCCAGCGCGTCAAACGTTTCAAGGACGTGCTTGAACTCTACGGGGTCCGACTTCAAAAACTGGCGCCGCGCCGGAACGTTAAAAAACAGGTTGTCCAGGCTGACGCTCGTTCCCACGGGGCCGGGGCTGGGCATGCTGCCTTCGTGCTGTCCGCCGGAGCAGCGCAGCTCAATGCCCACTTCGTGTTCGGCGGTTCGCGACCGAAGCTTGACGTGGCCCACGGCCGCCATCGAGGCGAGGGCTTCGCCGCGAAAACCCATGGTCGTCAGGGCAAAAAGGTCGTCGGGCTCGCGGAGCTTTGACGTCGCATGGCGGACCAACGCCATGGGCAGGTCTTCGGGCGCAATACCGTGGCCGTTGTCGCGCACCTGAATGCGGGTGCGTCCGGCGTCGAGCAACGCAACTTCGATTTCGGTGGCCCCAGCGTCGAGGGCGTTTTCTACCAATTCCTTGACGACCGACGAAGGCCGCTGCACGACTTCGCCGGCGGCGACGAGGTTGGCCACCGACTCGGGGAGCGCGAGAATGGGGGCCAGGCTCATCTCAGGAGCAGCGAAGCCAAAACCAACAATGCGCCAAAAATGCCGGCCATGCGCAAAAATTGGCTGCTGCCAGCTGATCGGGTGGTCCGCTTCGCCGACCACGCCTCGTGCAGCCGCTCTTTACGCGACGCAGGATCGCTACCTGCGTCTTGGCCGAGTTGAGCAAGGCGTTCCTTGCGTTCGTCGTAGTAGCGGTGCTGCAGCTGAAAACCGCGGGGTTTGCTCTGGTTTTTAAACAGGGAAAAAAGCGCCATACCCCCCAAAGGTACCGCGATTTTTGGCCTACTTTGGGGCTATGAAAGCCAAATGGATCCTCGGTGCCGCATTTTTATGCAGCCCTTTGATACACAGCGTACTGCGTGCGCAATCCCTCGAACAGCAACTGGGTCAGCTCATCATGGTGGCGGGCTACAGCAACAAAGGCTCGGCGGAACTCGACCGCCTCGAGGACCTGGTTCGCCGCGGTGAGGTGGGCGGAATCATTTGGATGCAGGGCGGCCCCGAGCGCCAGCGGGCGGCCATTCAGCGCCTGCAAACGATTGCACTGAAGAAGATTCCGTTGATGATGGCCCAAGACGCCGAATGGGGTGCGGAGATGCGGCTTGACAGTGTGCCGCGCCTGCCGTGGCCGCTGACCTTGGGGGCCACGGGCGACACCGGGCTCGCTCGCCGTTACGGCCGTGCGTTGGCTACCGAATCGCGCATGCTGGGCATTCACGTCAACTTTTCGCCGGTCGTCGACGTCAACACCAACCCGCGCAACCCCATCATCGGACAGCGCGCCCTGGGGAGCGATCCGCACCGCGTCGCGCTGCTCGCGAAGGCCCAAATTCGCGGAATGGAGCAGGCCGGAATCATGGCCTGCGTCAAGCACTTCCCCGGCCACGGCGACACGGAGTCCGACAGCCACCACACGCTGCCCACGGTGGGTCGTCCGATTCGAGAGCTCCGTCGCCTGGACCTGGCTCCGTTTGCCGCAACCTTTGATGCGGGTGTTGGCTCGGTCATGGTGGCGCACGTGAACGTTCCGGCGCTTGATCCGAGCGGAACCCCGGCCTCGCTCAGCAAGGCCGTGGTCACCCACTGGATGCGCGACAGCCTGAAGTACGAGGGGCTCAGCTTTACGGACGCCCTCAACATGAAGGGGGTGGCGCAGGACCTCGCCCCGGGTGAACTTGAGGTTCGCGCGTTTGAGGCGGGCCACGACGTGCTGCTTTTTGTTGGGAACCCACGGGCCGCTATCAACGCCCTAAAAGCCGCGGTGCGCAGCGGACGCATTGATTCGGCCGAGGTCCACCGCCGCTACCTGCGCATCATCGACGCCAAAATGCGTTGGAACTGTGCCGCGCCCCTACCGCCCGCCGACTACGAAGCCCAAAGGGCCGAATGGGATGCCTTGCGCCGCGAAATCTACGCCCAGGCGTTTACCGCGGTAAAGGCAGCACCCGCCTGCGACGCGGTGGAGTTTGTGGGTGAAGGAACCTCGCCCGAAGGGCTCCGAGCTGCAACCGCCGCAGACCAACGCGTGGTCCTGATTTTTGGTCCGTCGACCTCCACCGCCTGGAAAAAGGGAGCCTGGACCGAAGAAATGAAGTCCGCCCTAGCTAAGCACCGCACAGCAGGACGCCGCGTCGCGGTGGTGCACCTGGGCAACCCCTATGGCCTGCGCGGGCAGCCCGTCGAAGACCTAGAAGGCCTTTGGGTGGGCTACGAAAACACGCCGGAGACTCGGGAAGTTGCGGTGCGTGTGGCCAAAGGCCAGCACGTGGCCCCTGGAACCCTGCCGGTCAGCGGAATTCCTGCGCCCCGTCAGCTGCAACCCCTCAGCGCGGCTGACGCCGGATTTGCGCCCGATCTCGAGCGACGCATCGCCGACGTGGTGCAGCGCGGCCTAGACGCTAACGCCTACCCGGGATGCCAGGTGGTGGTGGCCCGCCACGGTTCGCTGGTCGTTAACAAGGGCTACGGAACGCTAGACGGCAGCCAAAAAGTGAAGCCCGAAACGATTTATGACTTGGCTTCGGTGACCAAAATCATGGCGAGCGTGCCGCTCCTGCTCAAAGTCTACGACGAAGAAGGTCCGGGCTTTTTGACGCGTACGATGGACCAACTGCTGCCGGAGCTTAATGGGTCCGCCATCGGTCGCGCCAAGGTGCAGGATGTGCTCGCCCACCAGTCGGGACTGCCCGCCTGGCTGCCGTTTTATACTTCGATGCTCCGACAAGACGGCGGGTACGATCACCGCTACCTGCGCACCGTGCGCGACACCGTGTACCGCCTACCGGTGGCTCCCGGAATCTGGGCCGCCCACTGGATGCACGACACCCTCATCGCCCGAATTTCTAGGGCGCCGCTCGGCCCTAAGGTCTATGAGTACTCCGACCTCGGATACTACCTTTTTCAGCGCTTTTTGGAGCGCCGCGATGGGCGCAGCATCGAGCGCCAGCTTGAAGACGACTGGTACGGACTGCTGGGCGCGGAACTTTGCTTTAACCCGGCGCCCTCCGACCGAATCGCTCCGACCGAAAACGACCGGCGGTTTCGCAAGCAGCAGCTGCGCGGAACGGTGCACGATCAAGGAGCCGCGCTGCTCGGAGGGGTCGCCGGCCACGCGGGCGTTTTTGGGACCGCCGAAGGGGTCGCCCAAATGATGCAGCTTTTTCTCGATGGAGGGCGCGCTAACGGGCTGCGTTTTGCGAGCAGCGAGGCGCTCCAAAGGTTCACGGCCTGCTTGGCCTGCGATCAGGGCAACCGGCGCGGACTGGGTTTTGACAAGCGCCAGCTCTCGGGCGGCGGACCAGCCTGCCTTTGCGCGAGCCGCGAGAGCTTCGGCCACACCGGATTCACCGGTACCTTTGCCTGGGCCGATCCGCAAACGGGCATTGTGCTCGTATTTCTTTCGAACCGCGTTTATCCTGATGCCAGTGTCAACAAACTCGCCCAAATGGGCATTCGCACCGACCTTCAGCAGGTGGTGTACAGCGCTTTGCTTTAGCCTGTTGGCGGCAGCAGTCGCTCCGCTCTGGGCTCAAGCGCAAATTGCCCATGAATTTAGCCCCGGCGACAGCCTTTCGGTGCACTACTTCGGAAACGGCAAGCCTCGCATCATTACGTCGTTCCGTCAAGGATTTGCGCACGGACCGTCTTTTGAGTACCACGCCTCGGGCCAAATCAACTTCATCACGCATTTTTATGACGGCGAGAAGACTGGCGAACAAAAAATGTTTGACCAGGCCGGTCGCCTAATGTGGGTGAAAACATGGCAAGCTAACCGCATGCACGGCGAGGAACGGCTATACTACACCGACGGACAAATTCAGTCCCGCATCGATTGGCGCAACAACCAAAAGCACGGCAAAGCTACGTTTTACTTCGAACAGGGTGGAATCGCGGCCGAACTCCGCTACGAATTTGGCACCCAAATCAGCGCCACCTACTACGACGAAGAGGGCAAGGTCAAAACCCAAAAGCTCGACTGATGCGCATCGGAATCGTCTGCCACCCGACGTTTGGCGGTTCGGGAGTGCTGGCCACTGAATTGGCCGCGTTTCTCGCCCAGCAGGGCCACAGCGTGCACGTGATCAGCTATGCCATGCCGGCTCGGCTCGACGAACTGCAGCCCGACCTCTACTTTCACGAGATTCAGGTTCAAGATTATCCGCTTTTTCAGTACCAGCCCTACGAACTGGCCCTTTCGAGCATGATGGTGCAGGTGGTTCAGCGCGAAAAACTTGACTTGCTTCACGTGCACTACGCCATTCCGCATGCCTACGCCGCCTACATGGCGCGTAAAATTTTGGAGGATCAAGGTGTTCATATTCCGGTAGTTACCACCTTGCACGGTACCGATATTACGTTGGTGGGCAAGCACCCTTCCTACAAACCGGCCGTGTGCTTTTCGATTGAGCATTCCAGTGCCGTCACCTCGGTTTCGGAGTCGCTTCGCCGCGATACCGAGCGGATTTTTGACATTCGCCGCCCGATCACGGTGATTCCCAACTTTGTCGACCTCGACCGCTACGGGCGCTGCGCCGCCGCCGACCGAAGCAAAGTGGCCCCTGACGGTGTTCCCATTTTGGTTCATGTGTCCAACTTCAGGCGGGTCAAGCGCATTCCTGACGTGATCGATATTTTTGCGCGAGTACGGAGCCAAATTCCGGTGCGCCTCGTGCTGGTGGGCGATGGCCCCGAGCGTCCGCGGGCCGAAGAAGATGTTCAGCAGCGAGGACTCCACGACGACGTGCGCTGGATGGGTAAGTCCACTGAAGTTGAGCGCATTTTGTCGATGTCTGATGTCTTTTTGCTTCCCTCTGAATCGGAGTCCTTTGGCTTGGCGGCCCTCGAGGCCATGGCCTCCTTCGTTCCAGTGGTGGCCACCCGGGCCGGCGGACTTCCTGAGGTGGTGGACCACGGCGACTCAGGCTACCTCGAGGCGGTTGGCGACACCGAGGCTATGGCGCGCGACGTGCTCGAACTCCTGACCACCCCGGGCAAGCGCGAAGCCATGGGCCAACGGGCCCGCGCAAAAGCTGAGGAATTTGCCATGGCGGCCGTCGGAAGCCAGTACATTAACCTATACCAAAAACTCGTTCATGAGCAAGCGCGGTGATTTTTCGACCGGCGGGACGCCCGACAACCCGTTTGCGGCGGCCCTCGCGTCGGCGCTGCAATCCAAGGGCCTTGAACTGCCAACGCCTTCGGGCGAACCTTCGACGGAGCCGAGCTCCGATACCCTAGCCCTTCGGCCCAAAGGCACGCTCGAGCTGCGCTTTGAGCGCCGCAATGGAAAACCAACGACCGTGGTGTTCACCGACACCGTCGAGCACGCAGAGCCCGCCACGTGGGCGAGCGAACTCAAAAAACGCTGCAGTGTGGGCGGAAGCGTCGTGGGTGCGTCCATCGTGCTGCAGGGCGACGTGCGCGCCAAGGTCGAAGATTGGGCGAAGACCAAAGGACTTAAAACCAAACGAATCGGCGGCTAATGCTTCAACTCGACTCCACCCAAAATCCCAAGGTCCGTCAACTGATTCGGTACCGAGAAAAGTCTGCGCTGCGCCGCAAGGATTCTGTGGTCCTGGTCGAAGGGGTTCGCGAACTGGAACGCGCGGTCGCCGCGGGTTGGAACCTCCGCCAGACCTTTTGGGAGCCGGGAACCGCGCAGGTTCCGGCTTGGGCGCAGGGCCGCGGACAGCACTTTCGCTGCGCCGCTTCCGTGTACGATAAGCTGGTGTTGCGCGAAAACGGTGCCGTAGCTGTTGGCCTGTTGGACCAGCCCACCCAGCGCCTTGAAGACCTTCGGCTGCCCAGCAACCCGTGGATTTTGGTCGTCGACGGCCTCGAAAAACCAGGAAACGTCGGGGCCATACTGCGAACGGCCGACGCGGTAGGCGTAGATGCCGTCATTTTTAGCAGCCTCGACTGCGACCCCTACAGCCCGCAATCGGTTCGGAATTCTACCGGTGCCGTATTTCACCTGCCTACGGCGTCTGCGCCCCGAGAGTCCGTGCAAGAATGGTTGCGCCAGCAAGGCGTAACCCCGTTTGCCCTGCACCTTGAGGGCGCCACACCCCACCACCACATCGATTGGAAGCAGGCGTCGGCAATGGTTTTGGGACCGGAAGATCGTGGACTTGAAGCCTCTTGGGCCCACGCGCTGCGGGTAAAAATTCCGATGCGCGGGCGGGTAGATTCCTTAAACGTGAGTGTGGCGGCGGCGGTGGTCTTGTATGAGGGACTGCGCCAGCGATCCTGAGTCGGGAATTCTTGGACCACAAGGGGGTTGGTAAAAAAAGGAAGCCCGATCCGAAGACCGGGCCTCACACCAAACCAATAAACCTATTCCACTGAAGAATCAGTCTCGTAGATTCGTTACAAAGATAACCGCCTTAACGAAAAATAATAACCGAATCCGACGGAAGGTTAAGATTGCGTAAATTTTTCATAAAATCCATATAAAAGACTAAAAATCAGCTTAATGCGATTGATGTCGGACTGCTGATTTTGCCCATTTCTCGCGGATCCCCGGCAAACAAAAGGTGCCCACCGTCGGGTCCACCATCTGGACCCAATTCAATGAGCCAGTCTGCCGAGGCAAGCACGTCGCGGTGGTGCTCCACTACCAGCACCGTGTGGCCCAAATTTATCAGGGCATCAAAGGAGACCAGGAGTTTTTGCACGTCGTCCATGTGCAATCCGGTGGTCGGCTCGTCGAACACAAATAACACGGGATCGGCCTGCTGTCCGCGCGTCAAAAACGAAGCAAGTTTGACGCGCTGGGCCTCTCCGCCCGAAAGCGTGCTTGACGACTGCCCCAGCTTAATGTAGCCGAGCCCCACGTCGGCTAGCGGCCGCAATTTGTCGGTAATTTTCTTCTGCTGGTGGGCGCTAAAGAACTCCATGGCCTCATCGACCGTCAGTTCGAGGATGTCGCTAATTGACTTGCCCTGAAATTCAACTTCGAGCACTTCGGCCATAAAGCGCTTGCCGTGGCACTGCTCGCAAGTCAAGTGAACGTCGGCCATGAACTGCATCTCGACGGTGACGTACCCGTCACCTTGGCACACGCTGCAGCGTCCGCCATCGGTGTTAAACGAGAAGTGCTTGGCGGCGTAACCCCTTAGCTGCGCGGACTTTTGCGCGGCGTACAGGTTGCGGATGTCGTCGTAGGCCTTTAAGTAGGTCACTGGATTTGACCGCGACGACTTGCCCATCGGGTTTTGGTCGACAACCTCCACCGCGGTGAGGCGCCGCCAGTCTCCGGTCAATCCGTCGTGGGCTCCGGCGCGGCCGCCGTACTCGCCGAGCATCTTCTGCAGCGCGGGCACCAAAATTCCGCGGACCAGTGTGGTTTTGCCCGATCCGCTCACGCCGCAGACCGCCGTCAGGCGCTCGAGCGGAATGCGCACTGTGACGTCTTTTAAGTTTTGGGCGCGGGCACCTTGGAGTTCAATCCAGAACTTAGCGTTGGCACCGAGCCCGGCGCGCTGTACCGATTTGCGTCCAGAGAGGTAGTCGCCGGTGAGGGTAGGGGCGTTGGGCAATTCAGCTCCCGGACCGCTGTACACCACGTGGCCACCAAGACGACCTGCGCCGGGCCCAATATCGATGACTGTGTCGGCGGCCCGCATGAACACGTCATCGTGTTCAACTACAATCACCGTGTTGCCGGCGTCTCGCAGGGCCTTAAGTACCCCGAGCAGTTGGTCGGCGTCGCGCGGATGCAGTCCGACCGACGGTTCGTCCAAAATGTACATCGAGCCCACCAAGGCTGCGCTGAGGCTCGTGGCCAAGTGTATGCGTTGCGATTCACCGCCGCTCAGCGTGTTGGCGGGCCGGTTAAGCGTTAGGTAGTGCAGCCCGACGCGTTCCAACACGTCAAGCCGGTGCCGCAGTTCCTGGAGAAGTCGATCAGCTACCTGCGCGTCGTAGGCGCTGAGTACGAGGGCATCAAACCATAGCTTGGCGTCGCGCACTGTTAAATCGAGGAGCTCGGCCAGGTTTTTATCGCCCACGCGCACCGCCAAAGCCTCGCGGCGGAGCCGTGATCCGCCGCAGTCGGGGCAGGTCGTTTTGCCCCGGTACCGGGCCTGCAGCACGCGGTACTGAATTTTGTAGGTGCTTTCTTCGACCATTTTGAAGAAGGCGTCGATACCCGAAAAGTGCGCGCAGCCCTTCCAAAGCATCGCTTGGTGCTCCGGGCTGAGTTGCTGAACGGCCCGGTGAATCGGAAAGCCCGCGCGCTCGGCGCCGCGCAGCAACTGCTCCTTCCATTCGCCCAGTTTTTCGCCCCGCCACGGCGCAACGGCGTCTTCAAAGACGCTCAATCCAGGGTTCGGAATGACCAACTCGGGGTCGATGCCCAGCACCGACCCAAAGCCCTCGCAGGTGGGGCAGGCGCCTTGGGGTGTGTTGAACGAGAACAGCCCTGGGGTTGGTTCTTCGAACCGCTCGCCCTCGGCCTCGAAGCGGTTTGAAAATCCAAGGCATTGGCCGTCGATGCGCAGGTGGCAGGTGCCGTTGCCCTCAAAAAAGGCCGTCTGTACGGAATCGGCGGCGCGGGCTTCCCACTCTTCATCGCGAGCCCCGGTCGGAATGCGGTCGACTACGAGCTCTACCCCGTCGGCGTCGGGCTGTTCGTCCAGCCGCACGATGCCTTGACGCGGATTCCACACGCGGGCGTAGCCCTGGCTGCTCAGCAGGTCCCAGTACGCCTTGGGCGTTCGGCCTGAAAGGTCCAGCGGGGCGGTGACCAGTGCGTGTTCGCCTTCGGGAAGGGAATCAAGAGCCTCGAGCACGTCAGCAATGCGGTGGCGCTTCACTTCAGCTCCGCTCGGAGCATAGGTTTTGCCAATGCGCGCAAACAGCAACTTGAGGTAGTCGTGGAGTTCGGTTGCCGTAGCCACCGTCGAACGCGGGTTGCGCGTGCTTACTTTTTGCTCAATTGCGATGGCCGGCGCTAGGCCTTTGATGTCGTCGACCTCGGGCTTTTCGAGCTTGCCCAAGAACTGGCGGGCGTAGGCCGAAAGGGACTCGACGTAGCGCCGCTGGCCTTCGGCATAAAGGGTGTCAAATGCGAGCGACGATTTGCCCGATCCGCTTACCCCGGTCACGACCACCAAATGCCCGTGCGGAAAAGACACGTGAATGTTCTTCAGGTTGTGCACCCGGGCACCTTCAACGCGTACTACTAAGTCTTCCATGAGCAAGTTGCAAATTTACCGCTTTGCATTGCGAGAAAAAACTTATTTTTGGATCGAATTCTGCCGCTCTGGCAGGGTTTGCAACCGTTAACTAGTCCGCCGCCTATCGAAGCACAGCTACGCCAATTGTCTTAATGCCAACTAGCTATGCTGTACTCCCAAGTTCAGGATGCCGAGCTCATCGAGCGCTATGCATCCGGCGACGAACGCGCCTTTGAGGCGTTAATGCGCCGCCACGGTGACGCCGTCTTTGCGGCCATCCTCGGTAAAGTCAAAGACCAAGACGTCGCCGACGACCTCTTTCAGGAGGTTTGGATCAAGTTTATTCATTCGGTTAAGTCTGGAGACTACGCGGAGTCAGGCAAGTTCGCGGCTTGGATTCACCGCGTGGCCCGCAACGCCACCATGGATTACTTTCGGCGGCAGCAGCGCAGTCCGCTTGCTCGCTTCGACCACCTGGAGTCGGTAGGAGATGGGGTGGCCGACGAGGCACTCAACGTTGAAGAACGGGCGGTGGCGCAGCAGTGGATGCTCGACGCCCACGAAGCGGTGCAGCGCCTCCCCGCAGACCAAAAGCTCGTTCTTGAGCTGCGGCTGCATTCTGGTCTCAGCTTCAAAGAAATCGCCGAAGAGACGGGGGTTGGAATCAATACCGCCCTCGGCCGAATGCGCTACGCCGTGGCCAATTTGCGGCGAATGCTCCGCGTCGAAATACCAAACTAACGGGTTGGGCGTTAGGTAGCAAAACCCCTATGCTGCCTATGGCCGAACCTACTCAACCTGCTGAATTTTCACATTCCGGACTCGTGCGCGAGTCGACCTACCAAAAACTTGCAGCGTACTCTAGGGTGGTAATTGGGCTTGACGGCTACGAGGAATGGCCCACGGAAGCGCGGGTGATCGTCCTGAATTAGCTGCGCGAACGTCGCGCTACACCACGCTGCACAAAAACCGCAGCCGGGCAAGGCGGAGCTCCAGCGCTCCGTACTCCTGGTCAAAGTGCTTCACGGCGTGGTCGAGCGAACCGTCTTCGCTTTCGTCGGCAAAGTAGTCGGTGATTTCGTCGAGCGAGTCTTCGTCGAGGTACTCCTCGATCAGGTAATCAAGGCCGAGGCGCGTTCCGCTGCGCACAATATTCTCCATCTCGGAGAGCAGGTCGTCGACCGAAATTTGCTTGCTGCGGGCAATTTCCTCGAGTCCGAGTTTGCGGTCCACCGACTGAATAACATACAGTTTGAGGTTTCCTTTTTGGCCGGCGCTGCGAATCGCAAAATCGCCGGGCCGCTCAATGCCGTGCGCGTCGACGTGATCTCGAACGGCGGCTACGAGCTCGGCGCCGAATCGTTTAGCCTTGGCTTCGCCCACCCCGGGAATCGTTTTTAGCTCCTCGACGCTCAGCGGATACGACGTTGCCATCTCGTTGAGTGAGGCCTCCGAAAAAAGGGCATAGGGCGGAATGCTGCGCGTCCGTGCCATTTTGCGGTTAAGTTCCTTGAGTACGGCGTACAGTTCGGGGTCGAGGGCGGCGGCGCGGCGCGGCGTTCCGGTTCCGCCCAACACAACTTCGTCTTCGTCAAAGGCGCGGTAGGGAACCGCGGCAAACGAACCGGACTCCGTTTGAAGGGCGCGCCCCGCAGCGGTTACCGACAAAATTCCATAGCGTTCAAGGTCTTTTTCGAGTAACCCCGCGAGCATCATCTGGCGAATCAAGTCGTCCCAGTAGCCGGCGGCCTGGCCGCTTCCCTTGCCCCAGGTCGCCAAACCGCGTGCGCCCAATGTTTTGAGAATCGCTGTTTCGTTGGCAATCAGCGTATTCACAACCTGGAGCGCGCGAAACTGACCGCGGCCCAGCTCAACCGTTTTGAGGATCAAGCGGGCGTGTTCCGTAGCGTCGTGCCCCATGTGCGGACTCTGGCAGTTGTCGCAGCTCCCGCAATTGGGCTCTTCGTAGGACTCGCCGAAGTAGTGGAGCAAGAACTTACGGCGGCAGCTCGACGTAAGGGCATAGGCGCGCGCGTCCAGAAGCAGCTGGCGTCCGATTTCTTGCTCGGCCACGGGCTTGCGCGACAAAAACTTGTCCATTTTTTCCAAGTCCTTCTCGGCATAATAGGTCACGCAACGCCCTTCGCCGCCGTCGCGCCCTGCCCGGCCTGTCTCTTGGTAGTAGCCCTCGAGGCTGCGCGGCATGTCGTGGTGCACCACGAGGCGCACGTCGGGCTTGTCTATTCCCATTCCGAAGGCGACCGTAGCTACAATGACGTCGACCTCTTCGTTCAAAAACGCGTCTTGGTGGCGGCTTCGCGACCCGGCGTCGAGCCCAGCGTGGTAGGGGAGGGCGGAGATTCCGTTGAGCTGTAGCACTTGGGCAAGCTCCTCGACTTTTTGACGGCTCAGGCAGTACACGATGGCGGAACGGCCCGCGTAGTCCCGCAGCAGTCGCACGACGTCACGCTCTACATTGACGGTTTTCACCTCGACCTCATAAGCTAGGTTGGGGCGGTTGAAGCTGGTGGTAATCACGGTGGCTTCGGGAATCTCGAGCGTCTTGAGGATGTCCGACATCACCTTGGGCGTCGCCGTTGCCGTCAGCGCCAAAATGGGGCGTCGGCCGATGGCATTCATCGCTTGGCGAAGCATGCGGTATTCCGGCCTAAAGTCGTGGCCCCATTCTGAAATGCAGTGGGCCTCGTCGATGGCATAAAACGAAACGTTTAGATCGCGCAAAAAGTCAATGTTCTCTTGCTTGTTCAGCGACTCGGGTGCCATGTACAGCAGCTTGGTGCGGCCCGCCGACAGGTCCTGGCGCACCACCACCATCTCGCGTTTGGTGAGCGACGAATTCCAAACGTGGGCCACGCCGTCTGAGTCAGCAAAACTCCGCAGGGCATCTACCTGATTTTTCATAAGCGCAATCAACGGCGAGACCACAACCGCCACCCCCGGAAGGTCGAGCGCCGGCAGCTGGTAGCACAGTGATTTGCCGCCGCCCGTCGGCATCATGACAAACGTGTCGTGGCCACCCATTACCGAGGCAACTACCTCGCTTTGGCGGCCCCTAAAGTCGTCAAAACCAAAAAAGGACTTCAATAAGGCACGGCTCTTTGCCGCATCAAACGTGGCCATAGGCGGTGAAAAAAGCGGCGCAAATTTGCACCAAAACTTGAAGGTACGACCAATCCTACCTTTGCGGCATGTCTGAAGGCTCAAGCATGCCGTTTTTGGCGCACCTTGCGGCGCTGCGCACCCACCTCATGCGGGCCTCGGGCTACATTTTGACGGGCGCGGTGGTGGCCTTCGTCTTCATGGACTGGATTTTTGCCCAGGTCTTGCTCGCCCCCAAAGAACCGCAGTTTATTACCTACCAGCTCTTTTGCCAGGCTGGCACCTACCTGGAACTGCCTTCGCTCTGCATCGGTGGCTTTGAACTCGAACTGCTCAATACCCAGATGGCCGGGCAATTCAGCCTTCACATGTGGCTTTCGCTGGTTGTCGGGCTAATCGGCGCGTTCCCGTTGGTGCTTTTTGAACTGTGGCGCTTTATCAGTCCGGGCCTCACGGCGCGCGAGCGCAGCCTCTCCGTGCTGTTCATTGGCTCGGCTTCCCTGCTCTTTTTTCTCGGAGCCCTATTCGGCTACTACGTAATTGTGCCCCTGAGCTTGCAGTTTCTGGCCACCTACACGGTGAGCGGTGAAATCCAGAACCTGTTTGAAATGGCGTCCTACCTGTCGACGGTCACCAGTGTGGTGGTCGCGAGCGGACTCCTGTTCGAGCTTCCGGTTGCGGTCTACCTGCTGTCGCGCCTTGGAATCACTTCGCCCGAGGGCATGCGCACCTACCGCCGCCACGCGTGGATCGGAATTCTGGCCGTGTCTGCCGTCATCACGCCGCCCGACGTGTTCAGCCAAATTGTGGTGTCGCTCCCGGTGGCCCTGCTGTATGAACTTAGCATTGGACTCAGCCGTTTGGCACACGTTCAACGAAAAAACCGCGTTGATTCCAACGAATGAAAACCCTTCACGCCGAACACCTCGTGAAAACCTACCGCGGCCGCAAGGTGGTCGACGGGGCTAGCTTCACCGTAAACCAAGGTGAAATTGTGGGTCTGCTCGGTCCCAACGGCGCCGGCAAAACCACGTCGTTCTACAGCGTCGTCGGCTTGGTCCGCCCTGACGAAGGACGCGTACTCCTCGACGGCCACGACGTGACCGACTTGCCCATGTACCGCCGTGCGCAACTCGGCATTGGCTACCTCGCGCAGGAGGCCTCTGTGTTCCGCAAACTGAGCGTCGAAGACAACCTTGCGGCGGTTTTGGAATGGCGCGGACTCGCTCGGGCCGAGGTCACCCGCCGTACCAACGAGCTCCTCGAAGAGTTCAGCCTCGGTAACGTACGCAAAAACCGTGGCGACCTACTTTCGGGCGGCGAACGCCGGCGCACCGAAATCGCACGCTGCCTGGCCTCCGACCCCAAGTTCATCTTGCTCGACGAGCCGTTTGCGGGCGTAGACCCCATCGCGGTCGAAGACATTCAGGCCATCGTGGCGCGCTTGGCCGACGAGCGCGGCATCGGCGTGCTCATCACCGACCATAACGTGCACGAAACGCTGGCCATCACCGACCGCACCTACCTAATGTTTGAGGGTAAAATCATCAAGAGCGGAACCGCCGAAGAGCTGGCGGACGACGAGGTTGTGCGCCGCGTGTACCTCGGACAAAACTTTAGCCTTCGGCGCGGTGGGCGGCGCGGCGCAGCCGGTCGTTAATCGCCCGACCCAAACCCTCTTCGGGAGCCAATTCCATCCACAGTTCTCGGTCGCTGCTGGCTGCAAAATCGCGCAACGCCGCAAAAAGCCGCTGTGCGCCCTGCTGGCAGCTTCCCGAAGTCGTGAGGGCGTCTAGGCCGTGCGCCCCCGGCGTCCACGGAACGCAGCGAACGCCCTCCATGCGGTTTACCGTTGACCAATCCACTCCGTGGGGCAGCAGCTGCATCGGCTTGCCCGGAGCGTAGTGCGACTCGAGCATGCCCGGAGCCGTGGGTTGGCTCGACGACGGCTGCACTTCGGGCACGTAGCCCAGAACGTCGGAGAGGACCTCTACGGGAATTCCGCCCAAACGCAGCACCCCAGCGCGCCCGTTGGTCCACGAAACAATGGTCGATTCGACGCCCACCGCACAGGGTCCGCCGTCGAGAATGTAGTCCACGCGATCGGCGAGCTGGTCGGCCACATGCTGGGCCGTGGTGGGCGACACAAACCCAAACGGGTTCGCACTGGGCGCGGCCACCGGAACCCCCGCCGAGGCAATGAGTTGACGGGCTAGTTCGAGCTGCGGAATGCGAACGGCTACCGTGTCAAGCCCCGAGGTGACTAAGTCGGGCACTTCAGGGCGCTTGGGCAGAACGTACGTCAGCGCCGACGGCCCCAGTGCGCTCCACAGGGCACGTGCTTCGGCTGGCACGTCGGCGGCCACGCGGTCGACGTCGTTCCAGTCGGCCAAATGCACAATAAGCGGATCAAAATGCGGGCGGTTTTTGGCGTCAAAAATGCGGGCCACGGCAACCTCGTCGAGCGCATTCGCCGCCAGCCCATATACCGTCTCGGTGGGCATGCCGACGAGTCCGCCGGAACGCAGCACCGACGCGGCGCGAGCTAAATCGGTACCCAGGTGCTGCATGGGGGCAAAGGTAGCGCTATTGGCCAAGCTCCATGCGCAGCTGGGCCCCGTCGGTCACGTCGACGCTGCGAAACGCAATCGCCCGATCGTAGCGTTCGCCCCAAAGCCGCGCATAAACGATGGCCGTATACTGGTTGGCGGAACGGCTGTGGCTTCCTTCGGTCCAGTCCAGCCCCTCGGCGCCGGCATTGAGGTCGCGGAACCGATATTCCAAGTACCCTTGCTTCACGAGCACACGGCCCACGTAGGCACCGCGGCCTTCGTCGAAGAGAAGTACGTGTTCCGGCCCCGGGCGGTACTGATTGAAGTCGCCCTCAAGCGCAATGCGCCGGCCACCCCATCCTTCGCTGTCTTTAAGTTCTAAATCTAGCCAAACGTAGTCGGCTTGGGTGTGGGCATCGCCGCGAGCGGACCGCGGAACAAAGGTTCCGCGCGCATCTTCCTGGCGCACGTAGGCGCCCAAACCGGCCGCGAGGTCCTGGCGAACGAAGCCTACCCAGCGATCACCAAGCTCGTATCTGGTGACGCGAAGCGAGGGCGAGGGCAGCGCCTTGGTGTCGACAAACCGAAACACGTTTCCGGCCAAAAACGCGTTTTCACCGCCGTTGTAGTCAAAATCCAACCGGTCGCCCTGCGCAAACCGGGGGGCGAGCAGGCGGTAGCTGTTCCAGTCGCGGTTCTGAAGCACGGCCAGGCGCACGTCGCTGAATGGATTTTGGGTGCGGCTGGCGTCCCACGGGAACCACGCATCGACTTCGTGGTAGCGGTCCGTCCACTTCGCCGCGACCGGGCGGCGCACTGCCACCTGAAGCGCGCTCGGACCCTCGGCAAACACCACGGGGAGCTGCAGCAGTAGCTGCTCATCGGCAAAAATCCGCAGGTAGTAGTTGCCCGACAGCACAGGCATGCTGCTCTCTTCGGGGAGCTGCATTTCGTAGTGGCTGTAGCCTTGGTAGGTATTGAACGCGAGGCGGCCTTCGGCGATTTGGCCTTCCCAAAATCCGCTTAAAAATTCAGAGGTAATAATGGGGGAGGGCTGCCAGTTTCGGTCGCAGTGCACCCATACGTAGCGCAAGGGGAGCACCGACTGGCTGAAGTCGTCAAAGCGGAGCTGTAGGGCACGGGGTTGCCCGAGGCCTACCACCGCCGGCGCGTCGACGCGATCCACGGGGTGCAAAAGCACCGTTTGAATTAAGCTATCTTTCTTTATTTCAGGGGCTTGGCAAAGTAGCTGGCTCGGCGCCACGGCGAAGGCAATCAGGGCCCAAGCCCAACTGGTTATTTGCATGGTTTAAAGGTGCTAAAAACATGTTAAATATTCACCTGTTTGCACAGCGACTAATGTACCTTTGCGCCGAAATTTTTGCAGTTATGCCCAACGTACATTCTGTTCGGAACGGTCTCGACCTCCCGATCCTTGGTGCACCCGAAGCCATCGTCGATGGCCACCTCAGCGCCTCGGTTTATGCGGTTCGCCCGAGCGACTTCCGCGGCCTCGCCCCGAAACTCGCAGTAAAAGAAGGCGATCGCGTGCTAGCCGGCGACATTCTCTTCACCGACAAAGTCAACCCGCAGATTGCCATTGCTTCCCCAGTGAGCGGCGAAGTTGCCCGCATCGAGCGCGGCGAGAAGCGCAAAATTTTGGCTGTGGTTCTTTTGGCGGACTCGCAAACGAGCTACCGCAGCATGCCCGCAGGCACCCCTGCGAACCGCGAAGATGCGATTCAGTGGTTGCTGAGCGCCGGAGCGTGGTCCTTGATTGAGTCCCGCCCCTACGGACGCATTACGCACCCAGAAGCCCAGCCGAAAGCAGTATTTGTCAACGGAATGGCTACCGAGCCCCTGGCCGTGGCCCCGTCAGTCGCCCTGGCCGGCCGCGAAGAAGACTTCGCCAAGGGCCTTCAGGTGGTTGGCCTACTGAGTCCGCGCACCGTACTGTCCATTTCGGCAAACGAAACCGCCCCCGCGCTCACCAAGGCCAGCGGCGTCGAAATTCACCAATTCAAAGGTCCGCACCCTGCCGGAACCACGAGCGTGCACATCAACCGCATTAGTCCGCTTAACAAGGGAGAGGTCGTTTGGACGCTCAACTATCAGGACGTCGTCGTGATCGGCCACCTGGCGCGCACCGGCAACCTCAAGCTCGAGCGCGTCGTTTCGCTGTGCGGAACGGGCATCGCCAAGCCCCGCGCCTTGACTGCGGTGGCGGGAGCGCACCTCGAGACCTTCTTGAGTGCCGAAATGAAGCCGGGCGCCTACCGCGTGGTTTCTGGAAGCGTACTTACGGGTGCCAGCGTCGGCACGACGGGCTACCTGGGCTACTACGCGAGCCAAATCACGGTACTCCCTGAGGGACAAGGCACCGACTTTTTTGGTTGGGTGATTCCCAGCTTTGGCAAGTGGTCGATCAGCCGCACGCTGTTCAGCTGGCTGACCCCTTCTAAGAAGTATGACCTCAACACCAAGCAGCACGGCGAAGACCGAGCGTTTGTCGTGACTGGCTTGTACGAAAAAGTTTTTCCGTTCGACATTTTGCCCATGCCGCTGCTCAAGTCCATGTGGTCCATGGACCTCGAAAAAATGGAGCAATTGGGTGCCTACGAAGTCGTCCCCGAAGATTTTGCCCTTTGCGAAGTCATCTGCCCCTCGAAGCAGGAGCTGCAGAAGCTCGCTGAAGAGGCGCTCGACCTCCTTTACACCGAAATGAATTAATCCCAAGAAACTGATGAAATTCGTTCAAAATCTTTTTGACGCCACCCGTCCTGCGGTGACGACGGGCAAGCTCAAGGGCTTGTACCCGCTGCACAACGCGCTTGAGAACGTGTTCTTTGTTCCGAACCACAACGCCCACAGCGGCGCCCACGTTCGCGACGCCATCGACATGAAGCGCACCATGGTCACGGTAATTTTTGCCCTGGTTCCGGCCTTGATTTTTGGCTTGTTCAACGCGGGCTACCAACACCACTTAGCCATTGGCCAAATCGAGTCGGGTTGGGCCAACTTTTGGACCCTCGAGAACGCCATGTACGGCGCCCTCAAGGTGGTTCCCATGATCGCCGTGACCTACATAGCGGGCCTCGCCATCGAAATCTACTTCGCCTACCGCAACAAGCATGCGGTCAACGAGGGCTTTTTGGTGTCCGGACTTTTGATTCCGCTCATCATGCCCGTCGACATCCCCTTGTGGATGGTCGCCATTTCAACCGCTTTTGCCGTACTCATCGGTAAAGAGGTTTTTGGCGGAACCGGCATGAACATTCTCAACCCCGCACTCACCGCGCGCGCCTTTGCGTTCTTTGCCTACCCGACCTACATGTCGGGCGACAAGGTCTGGGCAGGTCTCAGCAACGTAGACGGCGTTTCATCAGCTACAGCCCTCGGCCAGTACGCCACCACCGGGTCAACCGACTACAGTGCGTGGGACGCGTTCCTGGGAATCATTCCCGGTTCCATCGGCGAAACGAGCACGGTTGCCATTCTTATCGGCGCGGTCTACTTGATTTCTACCGGAGTTGGGTCGTGGAAGATTATGTTTTCTGCCGTACTCGGAGCGCTTGCCATGGGCCTAGTGTTCAACGGCGTGGCCGACCTCATGATTAGCCCAGAACAGCAGTCGTACTTGGCGGTTCCGTTTTACTACCACCTTGTCTTTGGCGGATTTGCGTTCGGTGCCGTGTTCATGGCGACAGACCCCGTTTCGGCTGCCCACACCGAACGTGGCAAGTGGATCTATGGTTTTTTGGTGGGCGTCTTTTCCATTATGATTCGCGTCTTTAATCCGGCCTACCCTGAAGGCGTGATGCTCGCGATTCTTCTGATGAACGTGATGGCTCCGCTCATTGACCATTACGTAGTCAACGCCAACATCCAAAAGCGCCTCAAGCGCGCCCAAACAGTTCAAGCCTAAGTACCATGAACGTAAACAGTAATTCATACACCTACGCCTTTGCCATCGGATTGGTCGTGGTAGTGGCAGCGGCGCTCGCTATTGCCGCCACGGGCCTCAAGCCCGCCCAAGATGCAAACATTGAGCTCGAGAAAAAGGCAAACATTCTTTCATCGATTGGACTACAGGCCGAAGACGCAGCGGCCATGTACGACGAAGTGATCAAGGAACAGCTCGTCCTCAAAAATGGTCAAGTGGTTTCAGGTAAGCAGCCAGGTTCAATTGACCTCGCTGCAGCCATTGCGCTGCCCGAAGCTGATCGTGAGGTGCCCCTTTATGTAGCGGAGCACAACGGACAAACCTACTACATCATCCCGGTGCGCGGTAAAGGCCTTTGGGGCCCGATTTGGGGCTATATCAGCCTCCAGTCTGACGGCAAAACGGTGTACGGAGCCAAGTTTGACCACAAATCCGAAACCCCGGGCCTGGGCGCCGAAATCGCAACCCCCATGTTTACCGACCAGTTTCCAAACAAGGTGGTCTTTAGCGATACCTACACCGGAATTGAAGTGCGCAAGGGTGATGCCAGTGGCAACCAACAGGTCGACGGCATTTCGGGAGGAACCATTACCTCAGTGGGCGTTCAGGCGATGCTAGAGAATTGCCTAAAACCCTACCAAGCCTTCTTGGCCGCCCGGAACACTCCGGCACCCGAGGCAACTACCGATACGTTAACCGTAGCAGCACTGTGAGCACTGAAGTAAAACCCCAAGAAAAAGAGCGCCTGTTCTCCAAAAAGAACCGCAAGCTCCTCACTGATCCGTTCAACGAAAGCAACCCGATTACCGTTCAGGTTCTCGGTATTTGTTCGGCCCTCGCGATCACCGTTAAAATGAAGCCGGCGTTAGTTATGGGCTTGAGCGTAATAGTGGTTACGGCTTTTTCTAACCTCATCACCTCGCTGATTCGCAACTACATTCCCAACCGAATCCGCATCATCGTTCAGCTGGTCGTCGTTGCCGCTTTGGTAATCATCGTGGACCAAATTTTGAAGGCCTACGTCTACGACGTCAGCAAGCAGCTTTCAGTATTTGTTGGTTTGATCATTACGAACTGCATCATCATGGGGCGCATCGAAGCGTTTTCGCTCGGTAATCCGCCATGGAAGTCCTTTCTCGACGGAATTGGCAACGGCGCAGGATACGGTGCTATCCTGATCGTAGTTGCCTTTTTTCGCGAGCTTTTAGGTAGCGGAACCCTGTTTGACGTACCCATTCTTGAGCCCCTGGGCGTTTATGAGTTGGGATACAAAAACAACGGTATGATGCTGCTGCCTCCAATGGCGCTAATCATGCTGGCCCTCGTTATTTGGGCTCAGCGCTCGCGCACCAAATCCTTGATTGAAAAAGAATAACTGCCATGCAAGAGTTGATTTCCCTCTTTTTTAAGAGCGTGTTCATTGAGAACATGATCTTCGCCTACTTCTTGGGCATGTGTTCGTACCTCGCGGTTTCGAAGACCGTCAAAACAGCCATAGGGTTGGGCATTGCCGTGACCTTTGTGCTCGTGATCACCCTCCCGGTGAACTACCTCCTTGAGAACTACGTGCTCAAGGCAGGGGCCCTCGAGTGGCTAGACCCAAGTTTTGCCGGCCTTGACCTCAGCTTTTTGAGCTTCATCATGTTTATCGCAATCATCGCGGCAATGGTTCAGCTCATCGAAATGGTGGTTGAAAAGTTTGCTCCGGCGCTTTACTCGGCGCTTGGGATTTTCTTGCCGCTCATCGCAGTAAACTGCTCGATCCTTGGTGCCTCGCTTTTCATGCAGGAGCGCGCCTACACCAGCGTGGGCCAAGCGACCGTCTACGGGCTTGGCTCTGGTATCGGTTGGCTGCTGGCCATCGTTGCGATCGCGGCCATCCGTGAGCGCCTTAAGTATTCGCACGTTCCGGCTCCGCTTCGTGGACTGGGAATCACGTTCATCATTACCGGGCTTATGGGCATTGCGTTTATGAGCTTCATGGGTATCAAACTTTAATTCGCACGCAGTCCAATGTTACTAGCAGCATCAACGGTTACCATCATCAGTGTGGTGGTATTTACCCTGGTCATCTTGGCCTTGGTTACCATCCTTTTGCAGGCCAAAGCTCGCTTGAGCCCGTCTGGTCCAGTGAAGCTCGAGATCAACGGCGACGTCGTTGAAGTAGAATCGGGCAGCACCCTTTTGGGCACGCTGGGCGCCCAAAAAATCTTCCTTCCTTCTGCCTGCGGCGGGGGCGGAACCTGCGGCATGTGCAAGTGCCAAGTCCTCGAGGGCGGCGGCGAAATCCTTCCGACCGAAACGGGCTTCTTTAACCGCAAGCAGATTGCCGACAACTGGCGCTTGGGTTGCCAGGTGAAGATTAAGAACGACATGAAAATCCGCGTGCCCGACGAGATTTTTGGCATCAAGAAGTGGGAGTGCGAAGTCGTTTCAAACTACAACGTGGCCTCGTTCATCAAGGAGTTCGTCGTGAAGCTCCCCGAGGGCGAAAACCTCGACTTCTTGGCGGGTGGCTACATCCAGATTGACGTTCCTGCGATTGAGGTCGAATACAAGAACATGGACATCACCGCGCACCCGCGCCTTGGCAAAAAGGCTGATGAGTTCCAGGGTGAATGGGACAAGTTCAAGCTGTGGGACCTCAAGATGAAGAATCCTGAGCCCCTCTTCCGTGCCTACTCTATGGCCAACCACCCCGCTGAAGGCAACATTGTGATGCTCAACATCCGCATTGCTACGCCGCCGTGGGACCGCGCCAAGGGCGGTTGGATGGACGTGAATCCCGGTGTGTGTTCCTCGTACATCTTTAACCTCAAGCCGGGCGATAAGGTTACGGTTTCGGGCCCCTACGGCGAATTCCACATCAAAGAAACCGACGCTGAGATGATTTACATCGGCGGCGGAGCCGGAATGGCCCCGATGCGTTCGCACCTGTTCCACCTATTCCACACGCTCAAAACGGGCCGCAAGGTGTCGTACTGGTACGGAGGCCGTTCGCGCCGCGAGCTATTTTACATCGACGACTTCCGTCAGATTGAAAAAGAGTTCCCCAACTTCAAGTTCCACTTGGTTTTGAGTGAGCCTCTTCCCGAAGACAACTGGACGGCCAAGACGAGTATGGAAAGCGACGGCGACGGATTTGTTGGTTTTGTGCACCAGGCACTCATCGACAACTACCTGTCAAAGCACGAAAAGCCCGAAGACATTGAGTTTTACTTCTGCGGACCGCCCATGATGAACGCGGCCGTTTTGAAGATGGTCGACGACTTCGGCGTTCCCCCCGAAAACGTTGCATTCGATGATTTTGGAGGTTAATACCTTCCTTAAGGGCGCCTCAGGGCGCCTTTTTTTGGCGTGTGCCGCCGCGGCCAGCGCGGCGTGCGCGCCTGACACCATCGAGCTGTTTGCCGAGGGCGAAGCCCAGGGTACCATGTTTGTCGTTCGTGCCTACGGCGATTCGCTAGACGCCACCCAAGACGACATCGCCCGTTGGCTCGCCACCTACAACCGGGCGGCTTCGGCTTGGGATCCACATTCCGAACTTTCGGTGCTGAATGCTGGGGGCGAAGTCCAGCCGTCCGCGATCATTAGCGACCTTTTGCTTGTTGCCGAAGCCGTGCGGACTGCGACCGACTCCGTCGTCGAGCCCGCGCTGGAACCCGTGCTTCGGGCCTGGGGATTCTCGGTGGGCACCAACGTGCTCCCGACTGCGGCGGGGCCTGTCCGCGACTCAGCGATCGTGGATTCCATACGTGCGTTGGTGCGCTGGGAAGCACCGGTTCGCGGAACGCAGGGCGCAGTCCGCTTGCCCCGCCCGATCAACGTCAATGCCTTTGCCCAAGGCCATTCGGTGGATCTGCTTTTGGATTCCCTTCGCGCGCATGGGGCCACCGCAGCCTTTGTTGAGGTGGGCGGAGAAGTCCGCGCTTTTGGGCGCAAACCCAACGGCGATGCGTTTACCGTGGGCATCGAAAAACCCTTGACCTCGGGCGATCGAAACCTCCAGGTTACCCTAGAACTCGAGGACCGTGCGCTCGCTACCTCGGGCAACTACCGCAAGTTTCAAATTGATCCGGTCACCGGCGAAAAGTACGGGCACAGCCTGAACCCCCGAACTGGATGGCCAGCGCGCACCGATTTACTCAGCGCGACACTTATGGGGCCTACCTGCGCTGAGGCAGACGCGTTTGCCACAATGGCCATGGTTCTTGGCCTCGAAGCGACCAAAGATTGGCTAGCGCAGCACCCCGAGTGGGACGCCATACTCATCTACAGCGACTCCCAGGGAGCATTTAAGGTGTTTGATTCTCGCAGCGCCTACTGATTGGCACACTGCTCGTCGGGCATTTTGCCGCAGTAGGAGCAAGGCTCGCCTTCTTTGTTGAGAAAAGGACTATTTGAGGCGCAGGTGCCGGCGAATTCGCCATTTTTCTTGCCCCAAATTTTTACCGCCATTCCGAGGACTCCAAGGCCCAGGAGGCAGGCAACCAGGAGGAAGAGTTTAAGAAGTGCCATGCTGGGTGCAAAGGTACAAAAACCGACCCGTGACTTCGGTTACCGAGCGCTCGGTTTAGCGCCCAATCAGGTTGACTTCCATCTCCAGCGAAACGCCAAACCGGGTGAACACGTCAGCCTGAACCTGCGTAGCGACGCCAACCAATTCTGCCGCGGTGGCGCCGCCGTAGTTCACTAGAACTAATGCTTGCTTGGCGTGCATTCCGGCGTTGCCGACGCGCGTTCCCTTCCAGCCGGCGTGCTCGATCAGCCAACCTGCGGCGAGCTTCACCCGACCGTCGGCTTGCGGGTACTGCGGCAGGCTGGGGTGCTCAGAGGCTAAGGCGGCGGCAACCGACCCTTCGACCGTGGGATTTTTGAAAAACGAACCGGAATTGCCCAATTCTGCCGGATTCGGCAGCTTACTCTGGCGGATGGCGATTACCGCGTCGGCAATGCTCCGAAGCGAAGGCTCTTGGCCTGCGGCCGCCAATTCTTCGGCCACCGAACCGTAGTGTGTGAGCAGTGCGTGGTCTCGGGTCGTCAGCCGGAACTGAACCGACAGGATCACGCCTTGGTCTTTGAGCGCGCCTTTGAAGACGCTCTCGCGGTACCCAAAGGCGCATTCGGCGTTGGTAAATTCTTCGACTTCGCCGTCGTTCCATCGCATCCAGCGCAGCGAGTGCAACGTGTCCTTGGTTTCTACCCCATAGGCGCCCACATTTTGCACGGGCGCCGTGCCAACGAGACCCGGAATCAGCGACATGTTTTGCAGACCGCCCCAGCCTTGGTCGACCGTCCACTGTACGAATTCGTGCCAGTTTTCGCCCGCTGCGGCCTCAACTACCACATAGCCGTCGCCTTCTTCGACGACGCGCCGGCCGGACCATGCCACGCGCGCCACCGATCCCTTGAGGTTGCCGGCGAGCAGCATATTGGATCCGCCGCCGAGCAACAGGGTGTGCTTGGCATAACCTTGTGGATCGTCGAGGTATTCCACCACGTCCATTTCAGACTCCAGGTGGTACAGCCGTTCGGCCGTGACGTCGAGCCCAAACGTGTTGTAGGGCTTCAGCGATGCATTTCGTTCGAGGCGCACGGACTAGGCAGTTCGGCCCGGGTAGGCAGCTAAACCATGCTCGATTACGTCCATGGCGCGCTCGAGGTCGCTTTGCTTCAGCACATAAGCGAGGCGCACTTGGCACTTGCCCAGCGACCGCTCTGCATAAAAACCGGCTGCGGGCGCCATCATCACGGTTTCGCCTTGGTGGGCGAAATCTTCGAGCATCCACCGGCAAAAAGTTTCGGCGTCGTCGACCGGAAGTTGGGCTACTGCATAAAAAGCACCGCGTGGGGTAGGGCAAAACACCCCCGGAATTGCGTTGAGGCGCGAAACCAGCGTGTCGCGGCGTGCGCGGTACTCGGCATTCACCGACTCAAAGTAGCTCGCGGGCGTAGACAAGGCCGCTTCGGCTGCAATCTGCTCGTAGGTCGGCGGAGAAAGCCGCGCTTGCGCAAACTTTAGGGCTGTGGCCATGAGCTCGGCGTTCTTGCTAACCATGCAGCCGATGCGGGCGCCGCACATGCTGTAGCGCTTCGAAACGCTGTCAATAAGCACAGCGTGCTGTTCGAGTCCGGCAAGCGAAAGCACAGAAATCGCTTCGGCTCCGTCGTACACAAACTCGCGGTATACTTCGTCGGCAATTACGAACAAATCGTGCTTGAGGGCCATGTCGCGCAGCGCTTCAAGCTCGTCGCGGCGGTAGACATACCCAGTCGGATTCCCAGGATTGCACACCAAAACGGCCTTGGTCCGCGGCGTGATCACGGCCTCTAGGGCCGAAATAGCAGGTAGGGCAAAGCCCGACTCGATGCTGCTGGGCACCGACACCACCCTGGCCCCGAGGGCTTGGGCAAAACCAAAGTAGTTGGCGTAGTAGGGTTCGGGAATGATGACCTCGTCGCCTGGATCAAGCATGCTGCCCATCGCGAACGAAAGGGCTTCAGAACCACCAGTGGTCACGATCACGTCGCTGGCCTTCACGTCGAGTCCAAGGTTCTGGTAGTAACCCGCTAAACCGTTTCGGTAGCTGGCGAAGCCCGGCGAAGGGCTGTACTCCAAGACGCGAAGATCGCTGCGCTTGACGGCGTCGAGGGCGGCTGACGGACTCTCAATGTCGGGTTGCCCGATGTTGAGGTAGAAAATTTTGGTTCCGCGCTGTACTGCGGCGTCGGCGAGGGGAGCCAGCTTACGAATCGGCGATTCAGGCATTTGCTGCCCGCGAGAAGAAATCTTCGGCATAATGGAGGCAAAGGTCACAAAAAAAACCCGCAGCGGCGGGCTGCGGGTTGAAAACTTTAGCGGAACGTGGGCTTACTTGCTCACCTTGGAACCGCCCGTCGTGTTGACCGGGGTAGTGGGCTGAGCCGGCGCGTCTTCGACGTTGCCTTTGATCGTCAAAACCTTGGTGGGGGTGGCCGCATTGCTGGTCACCGTTACCGTCTTTTGAAAGCCGCCCACGCGCTGCGTGTCGTACTTAACCTTGATCGAGGCTTTTTCGCCCGGAGAAATTGGAGTTTTGGGCCAAACGGGCACCGTGCACCCGCACGATCCGACGCAGTTGGTGATGATCAACGGCTCTTTACCGGTGTTTTTGAAAACGAACTCGCGCTCTCCGTTGGCGGCCTTCTTAATCGTACCGTAGTCAATCGTTTCTTGACTGAACGTGATTTGAGGGGCGTTGGCGTCTTGACCGAAGGCAAACGTGCTGGCCAGAACGACGGCGGCGGCGGTGAAAAAGTGCTTCATTTTGGATTTAATTTTTTGGTGTTGACGAATCAAGCAGGGGCAAATGTAACCGATGCAGCCGAACGAACGCAAAAAAAATGCCACAAGGTTACCTTTGAGGTCCCTATGGAAATTCCTTCGCAGTACGCTCCGCGCCAGGTTGAACAACGCTGGTACCAAACATGGCTTAAGCACAGGGCTTTTGCTTCGACACCTGACCACCGTCCGGCCTACACGATTGTGATTCCACCGCCGAACGTTACGGGGGTGCTGCACATGGGCCACATGCTCAACAACACCATTCAGGACGTGCTGGTCCGCCGGGCCCGCATGCGCGGATTCAATGCCTGCTGGGTTCCGGGAACGGACCATGCGTCGATCGCCACCGAGGCCAAGGTGGTGCAAAAGCTCCGCGCCGAAGGCATTAAAAAGTCGGACCTCAGCCGCGACGCCTTTTTGGAGCACGCTTGGGAGTGGACGCACAAGCACGGCGGAATCATTCTCGAGCAGCTCAAAGAGCTTGGCGCCAGCTGCGATTGGGACCGCAACGCCTTCACTATGGACGAAGTGCGCAGCGACAGCGTCTACCACGTCTTTGCAGACCTTCACGCCAAGGGCTACATCTACCGCGGACTCCGCATGGTTCACTGGGACCCCGAGGCGAAAACCTCGCTTTCCGACGAAGAGGTCATCCACAAGGACATCAATGCGACCCTGTACTACGTGAAGTACGAGGTGGTCGAACAGCCCGGAACGTTTTTAACCGTCGCCACCTCTCGCCCTGAAACCATCATGGGCGACGTGGCCGTGGCCATTAACCCCAAGGATGCGCGCTACACCGAGCTGCACGGAAAGCACGTTCGGGTTCCGGTGGGCGGACGCGAGGTGCCCATCATCCTCGACGACTACGTCACCACGGAATTTGGAACCGGCTGCCTCAAAGTGACGCCGGCCCACGACTGGAACGACTACGCGATCGGCCAAAAGCACGGCCTCGAGGTGCTCGACGTGCTCAACGAAGACGGAACCCTCAGCGCCCACGGCCTCGAATACGCGGGTATGGAGCGCTTTGCCGCCCGCAAGAAGGTCGCCGAAGACCTTAAAGCCAGCGGATTCTTGGCCAAAACCGAAGAATACGCCTCTACAGTGGGAACCAGCGAGCGCACCGGCGCGGTGGTAGAACCCCGCCTTTCGCTGCAGTGGTGGGTGCGCATGCCCGAGCTGGCCAAGCCCGCGCTCGATGCGGTGATGACCGACGAGATTCAGCTCATCCCCGAGAAGTTCAAGAACACCTACCGCCACTGGATGGAGAACGTGAAGGACTGGTGCATTTCGCGCCAGCTCTGGTGGGGACACCGCATTCCGGCCTACTTCTACGGTCCCGGGGAGCACGATTATGTGGTTGCCTTGAGCGCCGAAGAGGCGCTCGAGAAGGCCCGCGCGGCCGCAGGGCGCGCGGATTTGACCGCCGCCGACCTTCAGCAAGACCCCGACTGCCTTGATACCTGGTTTTCTAGCTGGCTCTGGCCGCTGAGCGTCTTCGACGGCATCCGTAACCCCGAAAACCCAGAAATTCAGTACTACTACCCAACCCAGGACCTGGTCACGGCCCCCGAAATCCTCTTCTTTTGGGTGGCCCGCATGGCTATGGCCGGCTACGAGTACGCCGGCAAACGTCCGTTCGAACGCGTCTACCTCACCGGCATCGTGCGCGACAAACTCGGGCGCAAAATGTCCAAGTCCCTGGGAAATTCGCCCGACCCCATCGGCCTCATGGAAACCTACGGGGCCGACGGCGTGCGCATGGGCATGCTCTTTACCTCTCCGGCGGGCAACGACCTCCCGTTTGACGAATCGCTGTGCGAGCAGGGCCGCAACTTCACCAACAAGGTTTGGAACGCCCTCCGCCTGGTCAAAGGCTGGAACGTGTCCGACGACGCCCCCGCCGACGAAGCCGCAGAATGGGCCGTAGCCTGGTTCCGCAGCCTGCTCGACGCCGAGCTGGCCGAGCTGCAGCGCGACTTTGACCGCTACGCCCTATCGGAGGCTTTAATGCGCCTCTACAAGCTCACCTGGAACAGCTTCTGCGCCTGGTACCTCGAGCTCGTGAAGCCCGCCTACGGCCAACCGATCTCGCCCCGCATCTACCAAGCGACCGTCGGGTACTTCGAAACGCTCATGACGGCCCTGCATCCCTTCATGCCCTTCCTCACCGAAGAGGTTTGGCACCTGCTGTCGGAGCGCTTGGAGTCCGACTTCCTCGACTTTGCCGCGTATCCAACTTCGGGCGGAACCGCCCACGACCCCTCCACCTTCGCCATCATGGAGGAGCACGTGGTCGCCCTGCGCACCTTTAGGGCCGAGAAAAACATCGCCTTCAAGTCGCCCCTCACCGCCGACGCGGCCACCAAGCCTTCAGCGTGGTCCGCCATTGCCAAACTCACCAACACCCAGTGGGGTGATGCCCAGGGCGGACTCCCGCTGCGCGCCGGCACCGCCGAGCTGCGCGTGCTCGTAGCCGCTGACGACATCGACGTCAAAGCCGAAATCACCAAGGCCCAAAAGGAAATCGAGTACTACAGCGGCTTTAAGCGAAGCGTGGAGGCCAAGCTGTCCAACGAAAAATTCGTGAGTGGAGCGCCCGCTTCGGTCGTCGACGCCGAGCGCAAAAAACTCGCCGACGCCGAGGCTAAAATTGAAATCGCGCAGAAGCTGATTAGCCAACTGGCAGCTAGCAACTAGCTGCTAGCCCCTCCGCTGCATCGACGCCTCATACAGCGCAATACCGGCGGCCACCGACACGTTGAGTGAGGCGGTTTCGCCGCTGGTTGGAATTTTCGCGGTGGCGTTGCAGGCCTTCCAGAGGGCAGGGGAGATTCCGTCTTCTTCAGAACCCATTATGAGGGCGGCAGGTCCGCGCAGATCGCAATCGGCGAGGGTTCCGGTACCTTTTTCAGAAATGCCTACGATTTGGCAGCCGCTCATTTCGAGCGAGGTCAGTGCGATGGGCAGGGATCGCACACGGCAAATGGGCATGCGCAAAAGGGCGCCGGCCGAGGACTTCACCGCGTCGGCGTTCATGGGGGCGCTGCCTTCAGAAAGCACAATTGTGTGGGCGCCAAAACTCTCGCAGGAGCGGGCGATGGCCCCGACATTCCGCACGTCGGTGACGCGGTCGAGAATCACAACGAGGGGGGCAACTCCGCGCTCAGCAAGCCCGGCCATAACCTCAGAAAGGTCGGCGTAGGCCACGCTCGAGGCCCAACTCACCACGCCTTGGTGGTTGGCGCGGGTGAAGCGCTGCATGCGCTCAGCTGGAACGAACTTGACAAAAATCCCCTTTTTGCGGGCCTTGGCGGCGATCGCCATCAGTGCGGGGTTGCGCGATTCCTGCGAAATGAAGACGCGGTCGAGCACCACCTCAGACTCGAGGGCCTCTTCGATGGGGCGAATGCCATAAATAAGTTGGTCGTTCAGTTGCTCGCTCATGCGGATTCGTCGTTTTCGTCTTCTTCGGACTCGCCTTGAAGGGCGCGGTCAACGAGCGAAGGGTTGGTGGATTTGCTATTTTTCAGGCCCAGTTGGCGAAGCTGTTCGGCGCGCCGCACCAAGTTGCCCTTGCCTTGGCTGAGCTGCTTCATCGCGTTTTCGTACGTGTTGGTGGTCGTCTTCATTTGGTTGCCCACCTTGATCATTTCTTCTGAAAATCCCACAAACTTGTCGTACAAGTCTGAGGCTTGGCGAATGATCTCGCCCACGTTTCGGTTCTGGCGTTCCTGGCGCCACAGCGTGCCCACTGTGCGCAACGTAGTCCACAGCGTGGTGGTGCTGACCAGCGCAATGTTGCGGTCAAACGCCTCTTGGTACAGCTCGGGCTGGGCCTGAAGGGCCGTGCTGAACGCGCCCTCGATGGGCACAAAGAGCAGCACAAAGTCCAGCGATACGTCGTACAGGTTTTGGTAGTTCTTCTCAGACAGTCCGCGAATGTGGGCGCGGAGCGACGCAATGTGCTCCTTCATCGCGATCGCCTGGTCCTCAGGCGTTTCGGCGTTCACGAAGCGCTCGTAGGCCACCAAGCTCACCTTAGAATCAATCACGAGGTGCTTGCCTTCGGGCAGGTTGAGCACTACGTCGGGCTGCAGCCTTCGGCCGTCTGAATCGGTGGTCGACGCCTGCACGCTGTATTCGAGGTCGCGGGTGAGACCGCTGCGTTCGAGCAGCTTCTCGAGCACCATTTCGCCCCAATTACCTTGGGCCTTGCTGTCGCTGCGCAGCGCCTTGGTCAGCGCGTTGGCCTCGTTGCGGAGTTTTTCGGATTGCTCCATCAGGTTGCGCACTTCGGCTTTGAGTTCGCTGCGTTCCTGCACGCCCTGATGGTGCGTTTTCTCTACACGTTCGCCAAACTGCTCGAGCTTGGCGCGGAACGGAGCCAGCAAAACGTCGAGCTCAGCCTTGTTGCCTTGCTTGAGCTGTTCCTGAAGCATGCGCGACTGCTGTCCTAGGGCCTCTTGGGCCACAACCTTGAATTCATTTTTGAGCTGCTCGCGTTGGGCCTCAACCTCACTTCGCGCGGAATCGGAAGCGGCTAAGCGTTCCTGGGCTCGGGCGAGCGCCATATCGGTTTCGCGCTGGGCGTTTTGGGCGGCCACGAGGGCGGACTCCAACTCGCGCACCCGCTGATTGGCGGCTTCATAAAGTCCTTGAATTCGAGCAAGTTCACCCGAATCAGAACCGACGCTTGCACCGCGGCGCACCTGAAGCAAAATCAGCCCCGCCAAGAGCACCACCGTAAGGACTAAAAGACCGATCGTAATCACCCCTCAAAGGTAGATTGGTCGGTCGTCCATTTCGGACTCGCGACCCCGTGAGTTTTGAACCATTCCGCCGTCGTAGAAAACGGTTTGCTCCCCCAAAAGCCGCGGTAGGCGCCTAGGGGAGAAGGGTGGGCCGACCGAATCACGAGGTGGTTTGTATTAGACAACTGGCGTCCGCGCTGCTGGGCATGTGCGCCCCAAAGCCAAAACGCGATGGGCCTATTCTGGGCGTTTAGGTAGGTCAAAATTGCCGAAATAAGCGGGTCCCAGCGACCGTCGGCATGGCTCCCTGGGGCCCCGGCGCGCACCGTCAGGCTGGTATTCAACAAGAGTACGCCCTGCTTAGCCCATGCCGTTAAGTCACCCTGCGCGGGCGGCGTGGCGCCTAAATCCGCCGTTAGCTCCTTAAAAATGTTGCGCAGCGAGGGAGGAAGGGGCTGACCCTCTGGCACCGAAAAGGCCAATCCGTCGGCCTGGCCGGGCCCGTGGTAGGGGTCTTGGCCCAAAATCACCACCTTCACCTCGTCGGGAGGGCATGACTCCAGGGCCCGCCATACATAGCTCGCGGGGGGAAACGTGGTCCCCGATTGGTAGGACGCGCGCAAAACCGGAAGCACCGCGTCCACGGCGAGGGGCCCGCCCCACGGGGTTAGCGCCGAGTGCCATGCTGCGGGAAAAAGGGGGATGTCGTGCACACTGCAAACTTCGTATTTTTGTGGCTATGCGTGCGCTAAAAACCTTCATCGCGGCCCTCATTTTAGGAGCCGCCCTCACGGCAACCTCTTCGTGCAAATCGGCCGACACGTGCCCATCGTTCATCGGCGCTGCGCCGACGGCCGACGCCACGGCTCGGGTATGAGGTTCGTTTCGGTCGCCAGCCTCGACGACCTTCGCCACCTTGAACGGTTTCGAGGCGGAGTCCTCGTGCTCAAGCACAGTCCGCGCTGCAGCATTTCGCAGGCGGCGCACCACCGCGTGCAAAAGTGGATGGAATCCCAGTCCGCAGGCCAAGTTGGCTTGATTAATGTGCTCACCGAACGCGAACTCAGCCGCCAGCTAGCCGCCGAATGGAGTGTCGAGCACGAGAGTCCGCAAGTGCTGTGGCAAAATGCCGACGGAAGTGTGCACCACACTAGCCATTTTGGAATTACCGCTGAATGGCTCAATTCCCTGAACTGAACGCCACCTTGCTGCGTTAACAATCAACCATGGAACCCACCAATACAAATTCGACACCGGTTCGCAAGCCCAACTGGCTGCGGGTCAAGCTCCCAACTGGGGAGAACTACCGCGCAGTGCGCAATGTGGTCGATCAGTACAAGCTCCACACGATTTGCGAGTCGGGACGCTGTCCCAATATGGGCGAATGCTGGGGCGAAGGCACCGCAACGTTCATGATCTTGGGCAACATTTGCACGCGGTCCTGCGGGTTTTGCAACGTGGCCACTGGCCGCCCGCTGCCGGTTGACTGGGACGAGCCCGACCGCGTGGCGCGCTCCATTCAGCGCATGAAAATCAAGCACGCGGTGCTGACGAGCGTAGACCGCGACGACCTTCCCGACGGCGGTTCGATCATTTGGGGCGAGACGGTGCGCGCGGTGCGTCGCCTGTCGCCCGGAACAACGATGGAGACGTTGATTCCCGACTTCCGTGGAATCACCGACCAAATTGACCGCATCGTCGAGGCCGCGCCTGAAGTGGTCAGCCACAACATGGAGACCGTCCGTCGCCTTACGCGGCAGGTGCGCATTCAAGCCCAGTACGACCGTTCGCTCGAAGTTTTGCGCTACCTCAAGGCGAGCGGCGTGAACCGCACCAAAACGGGCATCATGCTGGGGTTGGGTGAGACCGAAGACGAACTCTACCAAGCCTTGGATGATGTGCGTTCCGTAGGCGTAGATGTCGTTACGCTCGGTCAGTACTTGCAGCCCTCTCCGCGCCACTTGCCGGTGCAGCGCTTCGTGGAACCCGAGGAGTTTGAGCGCCTTGGTGCCTATGCCCGCACCCTTGGATTTCGCCACGTTGAGAGCAGTCCGCTCGTTCGATCGTCGTACCATGCAGAAAGGCATGTGCACTAAGCCTTCTTTACCTTATTTTTAGCCAATTGTTACGAAACGTATGAAAATGAACCGTACCCGTCTTTTTGCGATCCTTGGTGGATCGGGAGCGTTGCTCGCTGGAGCCGCTGCCTTTTTAACGCTCAACACCGGAACTGACCGTCAGTACCAGTTCCGCGGCGAAGGAGCTCAGGCCTCCTTTGCTGGATACAACGACTACATGAACATGCTTCGGGTTAACCAGGTAACGGGCGAAATCGATCCGGCTGCCGTGCAAGCAGCATGGACCCAGTTGCTCCAAACGGCGCAAAAGACCAATACCCTCAACTGGGAAACGCGCGGACCGGACAACCACGGTGGCCGTACTCGTTCGCTTCTGGTGAGCCGTGCCAACTCCAACATCGTGTACGCGGGTTCGGTAGGCGGCGGACTTTATCGCTCGACCAACGGCGGTGCCAGCTGGACGGTCGTGAGTGATCCGGGAGCAAACCAATCGGTGGCCAGCATTTGCCAGGCGGCCAACGGAGATATCTACTACGGAACCGGTGAAATTTGGATGGGGTATGGCGGTACGGGCCAAAACACCACGCCGAATTTTGCGGGCCGCGGAGTCTACAAGTCGACCGACGGAATCAACTTTGTGCAGCTTCCCAGCACGCTTCCGGTGAACAACTCCGGTAGCGCCGCATGGACAGCCGTTGCCGATCTCGAGGCGCACCCGACCGATGCAGGTACGCTCTACGCGGCCACCAACAACGGGTTAATGAAGACGACCGACGGCGGAACCACCTGGACGCAGCTGCTCAGCGGCGGCATCACCGACTTCGCTATTTCAAAGACGGGAACGCTTTACGTTAACCAAGCTGGCCGCACGATGAAGTCCGTGGACGGCTCTACGTTCACTGAGGTTTCGCAAGCGGTGCAATCACCCACGGCGCTTCCGCGTCGTTCGGGAGGCCGCATTCGCTACACCGTGAGCCCCCAAGACGAGAACTACGTGTACTGCGTTCAGACCAGCGGCAGCCAGCTCGCCGGAGTGTACCGTACCACCGACGGTGGAGCGACGTGGTCGCGCATCGGCCAACGCAGCAACAACTTTGACCCCTTGTGTAACGGCGTGGGTGCTGGCCGCTACTGCCAGGGCATTTGGGACCTCCTCCTCACGGTGAGTGCCAAAGACAAAGACAAGATTTGGTTGGGCGGAATCACCGTTTGGTCGTGGTCAACATCTGAAGGTTGGGTTCAAGCCTCTACCCTCAACGACTTCGCTCAAAATCCGTTCTACCTCCATGCCGACAGCCACGAGCTTCTTGTTGACCCAAAAAATCCAGATGTAATTTTTACATCAAACGATGGTGGCGTGTTCAAGTCAAACAACCACGGTGCAACATGGTTTGAGCGCAATTTGGGCTACAATACCTACCAGTACTTTGGGTTTGGTGTCGGCAAGGACCGCAAGCTTTTGGGCGGTTGCCAAGACAACGGTACCAGCTACTTAGACTACACGAGCGTCAGTCCGCATGGCGTCAAAAAAGTATTTGGCGGCGACGGCGGACACAGCGATATTTCGTGGCTTAACCCCAAAGTGATGTTTGCCGAGACCCAAAATGGCAACTTCTACCGCTCCGACGACGAAGGTGAGGGCTGGGCCACATTTAATAATGGATACATGAACTTAGCCAATCAGCAGGGACTTCAGCTATCTAGCTGGATGATGCCGTTTGAGCTTTGGGAAACCACCAACGATGCCCAGTCTCATGACACCGTTCGCTTTCAGTTGTTACCGGGGATTCGCTCGATGGGCTTTGGCGACGGCGTGAAGCGCACGTTCCGCGGCAAGATTACCCACCCCCAAGCGGCAGCGAAGTTCATTTCAAACAAGTTGCGTATTGTGGCCGGTCCGCTCACTGCGGTGGCTAACGCCAACGGCGTTGTTTCGGGCGATGCTACCGGCGTGTTTAACGCCGACTCGGGGTACTTTGACATCACGTTCAGCACACCACCAATCGCCGAGGTGATTTTGACGTGCAACGTGTACCTGCCCGTGGGCTCCAAAGTGGCCCTTAAGTCGGCCATTGGTTCGCTTCCAGTGCGTGCTACGACGACGAGCCGGCTGGACTCGGGTCAGGTGCTGAAGGTTCAAGACCCGATTCAGTCAATGTTCTTCGTGGGCTTGACCTCGCACGTGACCGCTAGCTTCCCCAAAATTGGTGGCATCTTCATGACCCGCGATGTTCATGATTTCAGCAAGACCCCTGATTGGTGGCAGATTGCCCACTTCGGTAACGGTATTACGCCGCACTACATGAAGATTTCAAACGACGGCAACCACCTGTTTGTGTCTACGTCGAACGGACGCTTGTACCGCATTTCCAACTTGCAAGCGGTGCGCCGTGCGAACCAAGCCTTCATCGATTCGGCAAACTACGCGTTGACGGTAACCCAAATTGGCAACTGGACAGGCCGCGTGGTGACGGGCATAGATGTGGATCCAAACGACGCTAACCGTGTCGCGGTGAGCCTCGGTAACTACGGCAACTCTGCCTACGTATACCTGTCTACTAATGCCCTTTCGGGCACGCCATCGTTCCAGAGCAAGCAGGGCGACCTTCCTACAATGCCGTGCTACTCGGTTTCGTTTGACAAGGGCAACGCAAACCGCCTTCTTGTGGGCAGCGAGTGGGGTGTGTTCATGACCGACAACCTATCTTCGACTATGCCAACCTACAGCGAAGAGAATAACGGCATGGCACGCGTTCCCGTGTTCGAAATTGAGCAGTACCGTACCGATTTCTTGTACGACCCGAATAATCCGATTTCGTCTCCAACCGAGGGTGACATCTTTATCGCGACCCACGGACGCGGATGGTTCCAAACCACCACGACCAGCGTAAACCGCCCGTTGGGCAACTCAAACGACGAGGTCGTGAAGACCAAGGAGTCGCTCGGAATTTACCCGAATCCTGCCACCGACGTGGTGCGCATTCCAGTTGGCGAAGGTGACGCGACGTTGACGCTGCGCAGCATGGACGGACGCCTCGTTCGTCGGATCGACTTCAAGAACACGGTAGGAGCCAAGGCAGTGCCGATGCAGCTCGAGGGCTTGCCCAAGGGCCAGTACATCTTGACCCGTTCGCAGGGCGGAACGGCCGTAAGCGAGGTCCTGATCAAGCGATAAGGTTTAGCGTACCGCTCGATATCTAAGGCCGCCCTTCTGGGGCGGTTTTTTTTTGCTTAAAGGTTTGCGAAACCAGCAACCAGCAGCCAGCAACCAGCAGCCAGCAACAAGCAGCCAGCAACAAGCAGCTCGTTGCCCGTCGATAGGTACTGGCAAAAAAAAAACCGCCCCAGGGGGCGGTTCCTACCTACGGAAAAGGTTGCGGTCCTTAGCGGATCGCGCTTTGGATAAACACCTTGAGAATCGGGTGCTCCGGATGCGCCTCGCTCATCGCGTCGGCGGTGCTGCGGAACAGTGCCGAATCGCGCTGCGGGTCAAACAGGTAAAAATTGCCGGCCGACTGGTACAACGCAAAAATGTTGGCAAGTGAAGCAGGCTGCTCGTTGACCAACTTGATCAACTCTTCGCGGTGCTTGGCCACGCGAGCCTCGTAGCGCATAAACAGCTGGGCGTTTTGCTCGGCGGCGTCTTGCATTCCTTGGTGGGCCTTGGCTTCTTGCTCGAGCGTGTCCATCAGCAGCGCCGTATGGCGGAGCGGCAGGTAGTGCGCTAACAGGCGTTCCGAAAGCTGCGAACCGGTAACGCTGTAGTCGGTGATTCCAGAACCAACAACCTTTACGCTGCCTTCGATGTCGTCGCCGCGCTCGATTCCGAGGCGCAGGCTGGCACCGTGCTTAAAGCTCAACGCATAAAACGTAGATCCTGAGCTGTCGAGCGGAAGCTCCGTTTCGAGCATACCGTCGCTCAACGCAAGGGTGTCCCAGGGCACGAGCTGCTCCGCGTCGATGCGGAACACCACTGCCGTGTCGCAGTTCGGAACTTCGAGTGAAACGGGCACGAGGTCGCCGCCCGAGCAGGCAGCCAAGAAAAGCGCAGAGGCGCCCAGCAGAGATTTGTTCATGACATCAGGAGAATTAATCGAGTCGACGGCGAAGGAGGTCCGTCGCAACTTTGGGGTCGGCTGAACCGCGGCTGCGCTTCATAACTTCTCCCATAAACAACCCAATCAGGCCCTTCTTTCCTGACTGGTATTCGGCAACTTTTTCGGGCCAGTCGTGCAGCACGGCGTCGACTATGGCCAAAAGGGCGTCTGCGTCGCTTTGCTGAACTAAACCCAGCTCTTCGGCCAGGGCCAACGGTAGCGCGTTGGGCTGCTCGGCAAGGCGCACAAAAATCTGCTGAGCGGCGCTGTGGCTCACCGTACGGTTTTCGATCAACGCAATCAACTCTGCCAGGTGCTCGGCGGTTACGGGCAAGCGTTCAATGCTGCTGGCGCGCTCGTTCAGCCATCCCGCTACGGGGCCAGTGATCCAGTTGGCGGCGGTTTTGGGCGGAGCCCCCGCGGCGCAGAGTGCGTCAAAAAACGCGGCAGTCGCTTGGTCGTCGGTGAGTAGCTGAACGTCGTACTCCGACAGTCCGAGCGCATTTTGGTAGCGGGCCTTGCGGGCGCGGGGAAGCTCGGGCAGCGTGCCGCGAAGCCCCTCAATCCATTCGGGGGTGAGGCGCACCGGAGCAAGATCGGGCTCGGTAAAGTAGCGGTAGTCGTTAGCGTCTTCTTTGATTCGGAGCACCGAGGTGCTTCCCTTCCCGGCGTCAAACGTGCGCGTTTCTTGATAAATGACCTTGCCCGCTTCGACGGCGGCCACTTGGCGCTGAAACTCAAAATCAATCGCCTTTTGCACGTGTCGGAACGAGTTCAAGTTCTTAACCTCCACTTTGGTGCCGAAGGCTTCGCGGCCGACGGGGCGCACCGAAATATTGACGTCGCAGCGCAGCGAACCTTCTTCCATGTTGCCGTCTGAAATGCCGAGGTAGCGAACTAGTTGGCGGATTTCGGTCAAGTAGGCGTAGGCCTCTTCGCCGTTGCGCAAGTCGGGCTCCGAAACGATTTCAAGCAGCGGAACCCCAGCTCGGTTGAAGTCCAAAAGCGTGTGGAACGGGTCCAAATCGTGAATGGACTTGCCCGTGTCTTCTTCCATGTGAATGCGGGTGAGGCCAATATCCTTGGTGCCGGCACTGGTTTCGATCCGCACGCTTCCGCCGTTGCAAATAGGCGTTTCGTGCTGCGTGATTTGGTAACCTTTGGTCAGGTCAGGGTAGAAGTAGTTCTTGCGGGCGTACTCGTTGTATTCGCGAATGCGGCAGCCCAAAGCGAGTCCGAGTCGGGTGGCGGCCCGAACGACGCCCCAGTTCGCGCGCGGCAGCGCCCCGGGCAGCCCAAGCGATACCGGACTTACCTGCGTGTTGGGTGCCTCGCCATACCCGTAGCCTTCGCCCGCATAGGCTTTGCTGCGCGTGCTTAACTGAACGTGAACCTCTAGGCCGATAACCGCCTCGTAGCCGTTGTGCGTCATGGGCGCAAAGGTACGCGGAACCCGTGGGCCTTCCATTCCTGTTCGAGCCACTTTAGCAGGCGCGGACCGTCGTCGTCGAGCACAATTTCGTGCGGAAGCACATAAACGTCGAGTCCCTTCCAGGCTTTGGGCTTAGAACCCATGCGGGCCCGGTCTTTTTTGGTCGTCACAATGCGGGTTACGCCGAGGTCCGCGCAGCGCTGGCGCACCGATTGAATAATGCCTTTGCGAAACGGTTCGTGGTCGGCTAGCACAACGGCCTCAGCCATCGGCACCAACCGACGCACCCCGGCGATGAAAACTTCGGGCTGCCCAATTCCGCAAAGAGCAATGGCACCACCCGTGGATTGGGAATCCCACTCGGGGGCTCCAAAATGGGCTTCGGGGGCCCCGTAGCGCTCCCAGGAACAAAACAGTTCTTGGTCGGGCCGAAGGGCGAGAATGCTGCGAATGTCGAGGCGGGTCAACGGATCAACCGGCCCCGGGCAGCGGGTAACCACCACGGCCTGGGCGCGGGCCGCTGCCGCCGGATGCTCGCGCAGCCGCCCGGCAGGCAGCACGTGGTCGGCCGTGTACCACTGGCCAAACGGACAGACCAGTAGGTTGAGGGCCGCGTGCACGCCGCGGTGCTGAAAGGCGTCGTCGAGCACGACCACGCCTTCGCGTCCTAAGTTTTTGAGGGCTTCGGCGCGCTGGTGCGCCACAATCACATGCACCTGATCGCTGTGGCCGAAGTGCTGCCGCACCATGAGGGCCTCGTCGCCCACGTTTTCGGGGGCGTCTTCAAGCTGCACTTCGCGCACCTCCTTGGTTCGTCGTCCGTACCCCCGGCTGAGGTAGTAGACGGGAGCGACGCGCAGGTGAAGCTGCTCCATGAGCCATAGGCTGAGCGGCGTTTTGCCGGTGCCGCCCACGTGGAGGTTGCCTACGGCCAGCGTCGCAATGCTGGGCTGATAGGCCGTGCGAATGCGCCAGCGGTAGGCCGAGGCATGCAGCCATGCGCCCAGCGCATAAAGGGCCGAAAGGGGCAGGAGGAGCTTACGCACCGACATAGCTGCGAAGGTAATTCCAGGCGTCGGTCGCGGGAACCCGTTGCGACACTTTGGCCAGCCAAGTTCGCTGGCGCTTGGCGTACTGCCGGGTTCGCAGCGCGAGCAAATTGGTCATCGCGTCGTCTCGGTCTACCGGAGCGTCGGGCGCATAAAATTCTTGGTAGCCCACCGTGCGCAGCGGACTTAGATCGGCAAACGCCCTTAACCCAATGGCCTCGGACTTGAGCCCTTCGGCCATCATGGCTTCACAGCGGCGCTGAATGCGTTCGTCGAGCCAGTCTGACGGCGCGTCGAGGGCCAGCTCTCGAACCGGAACCGGCCACGCACGCTGGGTTGTTCCCTGGCGCTGCTGCGAATAGGGAACCCCCGTTGCCTGCATCACTTCGAGGGCGCGGATCACCCGCCTCGAATTTTGCAGGTCCGCCGTAGCCGCATACTCTGGGTCGAGCTGGCGCAGGCGCTCAACCAGCTCTTGAGGGTACCGCAACCACACCGCTTCGAGCTCAGAACGCAGTTCGGGCTGGGCCGCGGGCATGGGGTCGAGCCCGTAGAGCAGCGCGTGCGCATAAAGGCCTGATCCACCCACCACTACGGCAGATCCGCAGCGCTCGAGCACGTCGCGCACCACCGGTTCTGACCAAGTAGCGTAGGAGGCAGCGGTAAGGGGCTCGTGAATGCTGTGGCTGGCGATTCCGTGGTGCGGAACCTCAGCCAATTCTTCGGGGCTCGGCCGGGCGACCCCGATGCGCATCTCGCGGTACACCTGGCGTGCGTCGCAGCTTACCACTTCGGTTCCCAGGTGGAGCGCCAGGTCGATGGCGAGCCGGGTTTTGCCCGAGGCGGTCGGACCGTGAATCATCCAAAGGGCGCCGTGGTTCATGCCGCAAAGTTAGGTTGCCAAAATTCCGTATATTTAATCATGGCTTTTCCCGCGCAGCCCGATCAGCGATCTGCCTTTCGCCTCATTGAGCGCGGAGACTTGACCGCGTTAACCTACAGCGCAAGCGACCAAGTTGCCGACCCTGAACTCCGCCAAGAGCGGTGGAAGGTGCTGCACTTGGCCACGTTTCAGGGCAACGTAGAAGAACGCAAGGTGACTCTGTACTTCACCGCAGAACAGGGGAGGTTTGCCCTGCACACCACCCTTTGGGCTTGCACCGAGCACGCGGTCGTCTTTAAAAATGCCGAGGAGCTCCCGATTCGCGCCATCGAGGCGCTGGAGTTTCACCAATCTTCAGAAGAAGAGTAGCCGTCGGCTAAATCCTCTTCGTCAAATCCAAATTCGTCGTCGTCGCCAAAATCGTCGTCGTCGAGGCCAGAACCCGTCGCGCCCTCACCGTACTGCAGTTCGGGGGCGGTTTCAGGGCGGACGCCGTAGCTCAATACCACCTCGTGACCGTCGAGGCTGCGGTCTTCGTGGCGCACAAATTCGACCAAAAAGCTCCACATTTCGAGAAAGTCGTACACAAACAGCAGGCGCTGACCGGGGGCGCCAAGCACCTCGCCGATGCTAAGGTCGGCCATGCTCGGTCCGGCGGCGGGGTCCATCGACAACAAGGGAATCTCGTCGCCTTGGTTCCATTCCGCGTCGGTACGGTAAAATGAAGCCATTTGGCCTTCGTTCAGCTCAAAAGCGGCCGCCAGGGCGCGGTGCGCCGTTTCAAGGTTGCTGGAGGTTGGTAGCGCGACATCGCGAAAGATGTCGTCTTCGGTATTCAAAATGACGCGTACAACTGTGGTGCTCATGATTTGGCAGAAATTCCGTGTTCAGCAGCCCAGGCCGTGACAAAGGCGCGGGCGTCGTCAAAGGTATTGGGGATTACGCCATCTAAAATGGCCTCGCGCACCGCAGTTTTGAGCTGTCCCACGAGCGGACCCGGGGGCAAATCAAACCACGCCATGAGTTGGCTTCCGTCGATCGGAGGCTGCCAGTTGCGCAGCTGGTCGCGGGCTTCCACTTCGGCCATCTTGGCTTTAAGGTGCTCGTAGTTAGCTTGGTACCGGGCTTTTTTGCGCGGATTTTTGGTGGTGATGTCGCTGGAGCACAGGATCATCAAGTCGTCGATGTCTTCGCCCGCATCAAAAAGAAGGCGGCGCACGGCGCTGTCGGTGGCCGTGTCGCTGACCACGGCGATGGGCCGCGAACTCATTTGGATGAGCTTCACCACGTACTCCATGCGGGCGTCGAGCGGCAGCGCCAGGCGGCGAAAGAGCTTTTTGGCCATTTTTCCGCCCAAAAACTCGTGCCCGTGAAAAGTCCAGCCGGTGCCCTTGATGAACTTTTTGGTTGGCGGTTTTCCGATGTCGTGCAGCAGCGCTGCGAGGCGCAGCCAAACGTTTTCAGACTGCTCAGCGGTGTTGTCGACCACCTCGAGCGTGTGCCAAAAATTGTCTTTGTGAAGGTGGCCTTCGACCTCGTCGACGCCGGCTAGGGCAGCCACTTCGGGCAGCAGCACGTCCATGGCGCCGCAGCGAAACATCAGGCCGAGGCCCACTGACGGCTTGGGGCTTGCCAAAATCTTGAGCAGCTCGGTTTGTATGCGTTCGGGCGACAAAATGCTCAAGCGATCGGCGGTGGCCGCCATTCCTTCGAGGCAGGCAGGGTCTACGTCAAAACCGAGTTGGCTGGCGAAGCGCAATCCGCGCAAAATGCGGAGCGGGTCGTCACTAAACGTTTCGGTCGGCTCCAGGGGAGTGCGAAGGACCTTGGACGCTAGGTCGGAGCGTCCACCAAACGGGTCGAGCAGCTCGCCCCAGGCGGCGCGGTGCACCCCAATGGCCATGGCGTTGATGCTGAAGTCGCGGCGGCGCTGGTCGTCTTCGAGGGTTCCGGGCTGAACGCTGGGTTTGCGCGACTCGCTTCGGTAGCTCTCAGTGCGGGCTTGAACAAATTCGATTTGCCAACTCTTCCAGGTGAATTGGGCGGTGCCAAAATTGGCGTAGACCGCGACCTTACCAGCCTTGAGGGCCCGGGCGGCGGACTCGGCTACCGCTAGCGCATTGCCCACCACGACGAAATCGACGTCTTTCGGAGTTCCGCGTACTAAAAAGTGGTCGCGGACCCAGCCGCCCACAACGTAGCAGGGCAGTCCGAGCTCGTCGGCCGCTGCGCCCACCGCGCGGAACAGCGCGTGGTCAATCCACTTCGAGTAGGGTTCTGCCATTTAAACGGCCACTTGAAACTCCCGCAGGGCGTCGTTTAACGAGGTTTTTTGGTCGGTGCTCTTCTTGCGGCGGCCGATGATGAGCGCGCAGGGCACGTGGTAGGTGCCGGCGGCAAAATCCTTGGGGATGCTCCCAGGAATAACAACGCAGCGCTCGGGCACATACCCGCGGTACTCGACCGGTTCGGCGCCCGTCACGTCGATGATTTTGGTCGATGCAGTCAGGACCACGTTGGCGCCCAGCACGGCTTCGCGGCCGATGCGCACGCCTTCGACCACGATGCAGCGCGAGCCGATGAACGCGCCGTCTTCGACAATAACGGGGGCCGCCTGCAGGGGTTCCAAAACGCCGCCGATTCCAACTCCGCCCGAAAGGTGCACGTCGGCGCCGATTTGGGCGCAGCTACCGACGGTCGCCCACGTGTCGACCATGGTGCGCGGACCCACATAGGCCCCAATGTTGACGTAGGAAGGCATCATGATGACGCCCGGAGCCAGGTACGCGCCGTGCCGCGCCACCGCATGCGGAACCACGCGCACGCCCAAGGCCGCATAGTTGCGCTTCAGAGGCATTTTGTCGTGAAACTCGAGCGGTCCGGCTTCGAGGGTTTCCATTTTGCGCTGCGGAAAATAGAGCACCACCGCTTTTTTAATCCACTCGTTGACCTGCCAGCCACCGTCAACGGGCTCTGCGACGCGGTGTTCGCCGTGGTCCAACGCTGCAATTACTTGGCCTACCGCGTAATGGGCCTCAGGGCTTTGCAATTCGTCGCGGTGTTCCCACACGCGCTCAACGGTAGCGCGGATTTCGGTCCAGTTGGGTGTCATTTTTTTGGTGTAAGTAGTTTTCTAATATCAGGCTTGCCGCGGCCGCGTCGAGTTGTCCTTTGTCTTTTTTAACCACCTTGGAGCGACCGAGCAGGGCGGCACCCTGGGCAGCGAGTTTGGAGGTCAGGCGCTCGTCGACGAGGTGAACCGGTACCGAGGGCCAAAGGGCCGACAAGGTTTTGGCCACGAGGTCTCGGGCCTCAGCGCCCTGCGAGGGGGCGCCGTGGAGGCGCTGCGGACTTCCCAGCGCGATGCCGCGGATTCCAGACCCGTCGCCGTAGCGACGGGTGAGCTCGCCCGCGAGCTCGGTGGTCGACAAGGCGGCCACCGGGAACGCCATGACACCCAGCGCGTCGCTCTCTGCGAGGCCGGTTCGGCGAAGTCCAGGGTCAAGGCCTATCCACATGCTTTTTGGCGCGCGGTACTGCGCAGACCACAAAGGTAGGGGGTATCTTTGCGGTATGGTGTACCCAATTGTGGCCTACGGATCACCCATGCTCAAGCGCCGCGCCAAAAACGTGGAATGTCCGAGCGCGGAACTCACGGCGTTTGCCGCGTCGATGTTTGAAACAATGTATGCCTCAAAAGGCGTCGGCCTTGCCGCCCCCCAAATTGGATTCAGCACCCGGGTCTTTGTGGTCGACGGATCACCCTTTGCCGACGACCCCGACAACGCCGAAGACGCAGAGGTCCTCAAGTCGTTTAAAAAGATCTTCATCAACGCTGAAATTCTCGAAGAATCGGGCGAAGAGTGGGGCTTCGAAGAAGGCTGCTTGAGCATCCCTGACCTGCACGAGGCGGTGGTCCGCCGCGAAACCCTTCGCATCAAGTACCAGGACCTCGACGGTCAATGGCATGAAGAAACCCACACGGGCGTTCCGGCGCGCATCATCCAGCACGAGTACGACCACATTGAGGGCATTCTGTTTACCGACCGCCTGAGTCCGCTCAAAAAGCGACTGATTCAGGGCCGCCTCAAGGACATCGCGGCGGGCAAAGTCACGGCAAACTACCGCATGAAGTTTAACGTAGTATGAAAAAGTACGCTCTAGCCTTCGGTGCCGCGGGTCTTCTGGCCGCGTGTACGGCCAAGGTAGACGGCGAAAAAGCCATTCAGGAACTCACTGCCAAGCAAAACTGGGCTGAAGACTCCACGGGTTCCTATGCCTTGGCCCAGCGCCTTGAGGAGGCCGCCAATCAGGCAGAAAGCGACTCGCTTTGGGCGCGCTACCAGCTGGCGGCGGGAGATTTGGAGTCGCAGATTCCGAGTCGGGCCTTGTTTGCGATTCGCTACTACATGCGGGTGGTCGACTCGCTGCCTCAGAGCTACGGTCCGCGGGCGCTTTTTGCCGTAGCTACCACGTTTGACGTAAACCTCAACGACCGCATGCGTGCGGGACAGGCATACGAAATGTTCCTGCAGTACTACCCGCGGCACCCATGGGCTCCGCGCGTTGACACGCTTTTAACGATCACGCGCAGCGGCGCCGACACTCTTTTAATGCAGCAAATTCAAGCAAAAAAACCATGAACGACCTCAAGCATGTACTGGCCATTGCCGGCCGTCCCGGACTCTTTCAACTCGTAGCGTCAACCCGCACGGGGCTCGTCGCCGAACCGCTGGGCGGGGGCGCACGAGTAAGCGCCTCGGCGCGCCAGCAGGTGCACGTGCTTGACGAGATGGCCCTGTACACGGTAGAAGGAGAGCGTCCGCTTCGCGAGGTGTTTGCCGCCGTAGGTGCCGCACTGAACGGCCAAGAGGCGGTCGCCCACAACGCCGACAGCGCCGTGGTAACCGCAGCCTTTGCCAAGCTCGTGCCCGACTACGACGACAGCCGCGTGTACGTCAGCGACATGCGCAAGTTTTTTCAGTGGTACAACGCCCTTGTTCGCTACCAGTTCTTTGCTGACGCCCCGGCGGTAGCAAACGACGAGCCCAAGGCCAAGCCCGCCAAGAAAAAGGCGGCGCCCAAAGCTGCCGATGGCGAATAAGCCCGACCGCGGTCCTGCGCTCGAGGCCTTTGAGCGCCTGCTCGGCATCATTGACGACCTGCGGGCCCAGTGCCCGTGGGACAAGGTTCAAACGGAGCAAACGCTTCGAATCTTGACCATCGAGGAGACCTATGAACTGGCCGATGCCATCGACGCGGGGGATTGGTCCGAATTGGGAAAGGAGCTCGGTGACTTGTTCCTTCACCTCGTGTTTTACAGCAAAATTGCAAGCGAACAGGGCCACTTTGACGTGGCGGATGTGCTGCACGGCGTGTGCGACAAGCTGGTGCGCCGGCATCCGCACATTTACGGCGACGTGAACGCTGAAGACGCCGAGGCCGTCAAAGCCAACTGGGAAGCCATTAAGTTAGCTGAAAAAGGTTCCGCATCGGCCAAATCGGTGCTCGACGGGGTTCCTAAAGCGCTGCCGGCGCTCGTGAAGGCCTACCGCATGCAAGACAAGGTGCGCGGAGTGGGTTTTGACTGGCCCTCGATCGACGGCGTTTGGGAAAAGGTCGAAGAAGAACTCGTGGAGCTGCGCACGGCGCCCAACGATGCGGCGGCCCTTGAAGAACTGGGCGACCTGCTTTTTGCCCTGGTGAACTACGCCCGCCACCGCGGCTGGGACCCCGAGCAGGCCTTGGCCCAAGCCAACGACAAATTTTTGCGCCGGTTTAAGGCCATGGAATCGCTGCTGGCTGAGCGCGGCGACGCCAACGCCAAACAGACCTTAGAGGTTTGGGATTCCCTTTGGAATCAGGTAAAACGGAACGAGAATTGATTTGGGCGTAACGTGGCGGTCACGTTGGCGCGCCATTTTTACGCACCAGGCATGAAAACCGTATACCTCGTTCGCCACGCCAAGAGCTCGTGGGAGTACCTTGAGCTTCCCGACATGGACCGCCCACTCAAGGGGCGCGGAATTCGCGACGCCCACCTCATGGCGGAATGGCTGCGGGACGTACTTCATCGCCGCCCAGCTGTTTATACATCGCCCGCTACGCGCACCCTTCACACCGCCATGATTTTTGCCCGTGGGTTAGGCATTCCGCTGGACCAGGTGCACTTGGCCGACGAACTCTATGCCGCCTCGCACGACCAAATTGCGGGCTTTTTGCGCGGAATTCCCCACGACCCCGAAGCCGTAATGCTGTTTGGGCACAACCCCGGAATGAGCGAGTTCATTTCAGACTCCGTGCCGGGATTTGCCGAAAACATGCCGACCGGCCGAGTCGCGGTGCTCGAATTTGCAACTTCTTCGTGGAGCGGCTTGCAGGGAGGGGCAGAACTTCGGTACTTTGATTTTCCGAAAAACCTCAAGTAATACTTTCATAATATGGGCAAAATGAGTGATTTGCGCTCTCGATTTGTGAATCGAGACCTAAGCTGGCTGCAGTTCAATGCACGGGTACTGCAAGAGGCTGAAGATGAGCGCAATCCCTTGATTGAACGCCTCCGGTTTTTGGGTATATTCTCGAACAACCTCGACGAGTTCTTTCGGGTGCGCTACGCGACGATCCAGCGCATGTCGGACTCAGACGACGTCAAAAAAGTCAAAGAAACCCTGGGCGGCTGGGATCCCAACGACCTGCTTCACGCGATTCAGTCCGAAGTCAATGTGCTCAACGACCGGGTAGAAACCACCTACGCCAAACTCATGCTGGCGCTCGAGCTCGAGGGCATCAAAATCATCGACGAACAGGACCTCACCCAGGGCCAAAAAGACCACATTCGCAAGTATTACATCGATAAGGTCAGCCCGACCGTATTTGCGATGATTTTGCAGGACCACCTGCCTTTTCCTGAGCTTAACGACGCCTCGATTTACCTGGCTATTCGGCTGTGGCCCAAGCTGGGCGGAGAACCGGTGCTGTCCATGGTTGAAGTTCCGGCCGAAATCCACGGACGCTTCATCGAGCTTCCCAAATACGGCAAGAACTACCTCATGTTCCTCGACGATGTGCTGCGCCACAACTTACAGTACGCCTACTTTTTGTTTCCGTCGCAGCGCATCGAGGCCTTTACGTTTAAAATTTCGCGCGACGCAGAGCTCGATTTGGACCACCACGACGTGAGCAGCACGGTGCTCGACCGGGTTCGCCGCGGGCTTGAGGACCGCCAAGTGGGCGATCCGGTGCGCATGGTGTACGACCGCGATATGCCGGCTGATTTTTTGGCCTACCTCATGGGGCGCATTGGCATGCAAAACAGCGACGCGGTGATTGCGGGCGGACGCTACCACAACAAAAAAGACCTGATGCGCTTTCCTAACATTGGCGGAGCGCACCTGGAACATCCGCGCCTTGAGCCGCTGCAGCACCCCGACCTCGATATGGAGAAGTCGCTGATGAACGTGGTGCGCCAGAAGGACGCGCTGCTGTTTTTGCCCTACCACAACTTTTTGAGCCTTGTGCGCTTTTTGCGCGAAGCCGCGATCGACCCCTCGGTGACCAAAATCAGCATTACGCTCTACCGGTTGGCAAGCCAATCGCGCATTGTTTCGGCACTCATAAACGCAGCCAAAAACGGCAAAAAAGTTCGCGTAGTCATTGAGCTTCAAGCGCGTTTTGACGAAGAAAACAACCTGCACTACCTCGAGAAAATGCGCAAAGAGGGCATTGAGGTGCAAACCGGCGTCGAGGGACTCAAGGTGCACAGCAAAGTTGTACACATTGAGCGCAACACGGCCGATGGGGACAAAGAGTACTTTGCGGTCGTGGGCACCGGCAACTTTCACGAGGGCTCGGCCAAGGTCTACACCGACTACCTTCTGCTCACCGCAAACCCCAGTATTTGTGCTGACGTGGCCCGCGTCTTTGAGTTCCTTTATGAGCCCTACAAGGTGATCAAGTACAAGGAACTGCTAGTGAGTCCGCACTACAGCCGAAACGGAATCATTAAGTGCATCGACCGCGAAATTGCCCACGCCAAAAAGGGCAAGAAGGCCGAGATCATCATGAAGTTCAACTCACTCAGTTCCTACGACATCGGCGAAAAGCTCTACGAGGCCAGCAAGGCCGGCGTCAAGGTGCGCCTCATCGTGCGCGGCGTGTGCTGCGTGCGCCCGGGCGTGAAGGGGCTTAGCGAGAACATTCACGTCGTGAGCATTGTCGACCGGTTCTTGGAGCACAGCCGGGTGTACTACTTCGCCAACGACGGCGACCCCAAAATGTACCTGGCCTCGTTTGACATGATGACCCGAAACTTGGACCTGCGCGTCGAAGTCGGGGCGCCGGTGCTGGATTCGCGCATTCAGCGCGAAATCCTCGACCACCTTGACATTCAGTTTCGCGACAACGTCAAGGCACGGGTGTACGACGCCGAGGGGCGCAGCGCGCACCGGGTTGCGCCGGGTCCGCGCATCCGCAGCCAAATGGAGCTGTATGAGTACGTGAAAAAGCAAGCCAAAAAGCGCAAGGCATGAGCATGAAGTTCCTCACGCTGGGCGCCATTGACATTGGGTCCAACTCGATTCGCTTGCTGATTAGCCACGTGATTCCGACGCCGACCTACACCTACTACAAAAAGGTGTCGATCACGCGGCTCCCGGTGCGCTTGGGCGCCGACGTGTTCACCCAGGGCGAAATAAGTAAAGAAACCGGCTACCGCTTGGTCGACGCCATGCGGGCGTTCGTTGCCATCATGCGCGTCAACGGGGTGACCGCCTACCCCCCCTGCGCCACCTCGGCGATGCGCGAGGCTAAAAATTCCGCGCGCTGGATTCTCCGCGTGCGCCGCGCCGCTGACATCGACATCGAGGTCATTGACGGCGAAGAGGAGGCCAAGCTCGTGTTTCACGCCAAGCTTTTTGACCGCATTCACCCTGAGGAGCCCAACCTCTGCTTCGTCGACGTGGGCGGGGGCTCGACCGAGCTCACCTTCTTTCGCGACGGGCAGGCGCTGGCTTCGCGGTCTTTTCCGCTCGGAACCGTGCGCCTTCTCAGCGACGCCGACAGCGAGGCAGTATGGGACGACCTGCGCACCTGGCTCGAGTCGGAGGTTGCCCAGCTCGACGGCCCCGTGGCCCTAGTGGGGGCGGGCGGAAACATCAACAAAGCCCACAAAATCAGCGGACGCCCCGTCGAAGAACCCCTAAGCAAGCAGTACCTTGACCGCTTCAGCAAGCAGCTCGAGGCCATGACGCCCGACGAGCGCGTGCTGCAGCTCGGCCTCAACCTCGACCGGGCTGACGTCATTGTTCCGGCCTTGCGCATCTACCGCCGCGTGCTGCGCTGGACCCACGCGACCTGGGTTTATGTGCCCAAAATCGGCGTTTCTGACGGAATTGTGCGCGAACTGTACCACCGTAAACACCGTGCCCAATGGGAACCACGCCTCGAATCCTAATCCTTCTGACTGCTGCGCTGCTGGCGGCGTCGTGCGGAATCAAGCCATCGGCGCCCGCGCCGGCCAAACCCACGCGGGTCACCTTGACTACCGCCGAGGCCTTGGACGCCTCAGACACCGTGTGGATCACGGGCTACAACCCCGAGCTCGGCGGCTGGAACGGCCGCGGAATCGCCATGAAGCGCACCGCCAGCCACGAATGGCAGGCCCAGTTCACTACCCGCGACAGCGCCATGGCCTTTAAGTTCACCTTGGGGTCTTGGGCCAAAGAAGCTCGATTGGCTTCGGGAGTTCCGTTTCGCGACGTGGCGGGCTACCGCGGAATGGACACCTCGTTTCACGCCCTGGCCTTCAGTGCGCCCCAGCGGGTCAACGACGGCCAGGTTACCGGGGTGCTCCAAGAGTTTTTGACGCCACCAGACCCCAAAGGACGCTTCCCGCAGCGCCCCATGTGGGTGTGGACCTCAGCGCCCCTGAAGCCCGGACAGAAGTACGACCTGCTGTTGCTGTCGGACGGCCAAAACTGCTTTGATCCGGCCCAAACCAGCTTTGGGGTCGACTGGGCGGTCGACGAAGCCCTGACCCAGCTCGAGGCCGAGGGAGCGATTCCGCCCACGCTCGCCGTAGGGCTGCAGTGCTCGTTTGAGCCCGACAACCAGCGCCGCAAAGAATACGGCCCGGGCGAGGTCGGCGACGCCTACGCCGAATACCTGACGCAGACGGTGCTGCCCTGGATCCAATCCCAGTACACCCTTACCGACCGCCGCGTCTTTGCGGGTTCGTCGATGGGCGGAATTTTAGGCTTTCGCCTGATGCACAGCTACCCGGAGCTTTGGAGCGGAATCGTATCGTTTTCTCCGGCCATCTTTGTTGAGACCGGCAGCGGACTGGTGGTCGACGGGCTCACCCCGTGGAAGGCCAAAAACTACGTTTGGCCCCAGGGCAAGCGCGCCTACTTCTACAACGGCGGAGTGGGCCTCGACGCGGCCCTTCAGCCCGGAATCGACCGAATGCTCGAACAGCTAAAGGCCAATGGCTTAAAGCTGGGTACCGACTACCAATGGAAGCTCGACGCCAAGGCCAACCACGACGAAATCGCGTGGCGCCAGCACTTTCCTGAAGCCTACCGGTGGGTAACTAGCCACTAGCAACTAGTCACACGTTTCTGGCTTCTGGCATCTGGCTTGCGCGGCTTGGCGCGGTAACCAGAAGCAAGCAACGAGTAGCTCTTTAGCTGCGCACGTAGTTGAGCGGGCACACCTCGCCGCGCTCTTCGAAGTACTGCCATGCATCGATTTCGCGCAGGATGTCGTCGACGTGGCGCATCACGGTAAAGAAGTTCACCGACTGGTAGCGCACGATGCCTTGGCGGTCGATCAAAAAGGTTCCGCGCAGGGCAATGCGGTCGCCCTCTGCGTGCAGCTGGCCGTCTTCGTCGTAGGCCCATTCGCCGTTGAGCACGTGGTAGTTATGGCTCACGGTCTTGTTGAGGTCGGCAAGAATGGGGTAGGTGATGCCTTTGATTCCGCTCTGTGCTTTGTCGAGGCTTAGCCAAGCTTTGTGCGACGCGTCGGTGTCGGTCGAGCAGGCGATGACCTGAACGTTGCGCTTCTCGAACTCGGCCAAGTTGGCCTGAAATTCGTGCATTTCGATTGGGCACACGGCGCTAAAGTCTTTAGGGTAGAAAAATAGCAGCACGTACTTCTGACCTTCGAACTGGGCGAGGCTGTAGTCTTTGACGATTTCTCCGCCGTTGATCACGGCAGTAAGGCTGAATTCTGGGGCTTTTTTGCCAACGAGGAGCGACATGAGGTGCAAATTTAATTGATGGTCCAAAGGTAACCCTTGGGGCGCGCACGTTGTTCGGTCAGCTAGCAACTAGCAACTAGCCGCTAGCAACTTCAGTGGCCGTGTCCCGCGTATCCGCTAAGAACAAAGCCTGCGGCGATACCGACGAGCACTACGGCCCAGGTGCGCAGCGGAATCCGATGATCCTTTTGGGTCTCAAAAAGGATGGTGCTCGAGACGTGTAAAAAGATTCCGACCACGAGGCTGCCCACGACGACGTCGACGTACGGATGTTCGGGAATTAAAAGGCTTGCCGCCGCACCCAGCGGGGCAGCGAGGCTTAGGGCGGCCATGGCGAAGGCTCCGCGTCGCGCATCCGTGCCCTCGTGCTGCAGCCAGTGGGCCACCAAGGCGGCGATGGGCAGGTTGTGCACGCCAAGCGACACGACAAAGGCGGTTTGGGCACCTTCGCTTAGGCCAAAAAGCGGAGCGGCCTCCGCAAACGAGTGTATCCAAAGTCCAATAAATGCGGGCCAGGGGTTGCCGTGGCCGTGGGTGTGCCCGTGTTCGAGGCCCTTGGACAGCCCGTCGAGCGCAAACTGCAAAAAGTAGCCGACCACGATCCACAGCCCCCAGGTGCTGCTCGGAACCAACACGTGGGCGCTTGCCTCGGCGAGCTCAGGCATCCATAAAAACACGGTGACGGCAAAGAGAAAAGCCCCCGAAAAGGCGTTGGTGGTCGCCAGCCACGTCTTCGGAACGATTTTGCGCCCCAGCCACGCGCCCAGCCCGAGGGGCAGCGCGAGTCCGATCAGCAGCAAAAGGTCGTTCATGCCGCAAAAGTACGGCCGAGGGCGATGCAGCGAGGGCTTTGGGGTGTCCACGGACTGCCGTCGTAGTCGCCCAAAAACTGCACCGAGTGAAGGCCTGCAGCCGCAAAAAGTGCCTCAAAATCGCTCCGGTCGAGCAGCATAACGCGCTCGCTGAACGCGGAACGGACGGCGCCGTCGTGAATCGCGATGGACTTGTGCACAAAGGGCTCTTCGATCCAGCGCCGCACGTGAAATTCGACCGCCCCAATTTGAAAATGGTCTTCAGGAACGAGGTTTGCGCGCACCTCAAGGGCATTCAAAAAGTCCATCACAAGCACGCCACCTGGGGTCAGCGCTTGGGCCATGTGGGCGATGGCGCGCTGGTGGGTGGCGAGGTCGTCAAAAAAGCCAAAGCTGGTAAACCAATTCACTACAGCATCGTAGGGCGGCTGGGGCAAGGGGTCGAGCATGCTGCCGACCAAGAGTTCAACGTTCAGACCTTTTTGGGCGGAATCGGTCCGCGCTTCGGCGACCCGGTGGGCGGCGAGGTCGATTCCAGACACGCGGTAGTCCAATTCAGCGAGGGGCCAAAGATGGCGTCCGCGCCCGCAGCCCACGTCAAGAATGCGCGCTCCCGGCTTAAGGTGGAGCAGCCCGACCACATTCTGCACGGCCTGCCGAGCCTCGTCTTCGGTACGGTGCGCATACAGCATCGGGTAGTAGGGCGAATCAAACCACATGGCGGCAAAAGTAACCCGTTGTTGGTTACTAGTTACTCGTCGCTAGTAGCTCGATAGATTGTAGAGGGCGCGTGCCGCGCCAAAGACCACGGCGGCCATAACGACCCAGCGCACGGCGGGTTGGGCGGCCGGAATCCGCACGACGTACCGCGCACCGAGCCAGGCGCCGAGGCCCGACCCTACGGCGAGCCAAAGGGCGGCGCTCCACACGATGTTGCCCATTAGTAGGTAAACCAGGGTGGCAGGTAAGGAAAGGACCAGTGCGAGTATGAGTTTGATGACGTTGGCGTCACGCAAGGTCCAGCGCTGCACCAGTACGAGTGCGGCGAGCATCATGATGCCGATGCCCATTTGCACAAATCCGCCATAAAGACCAATGGCAAAAAAGGTTAGCCAGCTCATCAGGCCGCCTTCGCGGCGGTCGCCTGCGGCCAGCCAGCGCGAGGGTTTGGTGAAAAGGGTAAAGAGCATGCCGGTCATGACCACCGCAATGCTGGCCTCCATAAATGTTGGCGAGGCGAGGCTGCCGACGACGCCTCCGAGTAGGCTGCCCGCAAAGGTGGGTAGGGCGAGGCGGCGGCTGGCGCGCATCAAGAAGCGCTTGCGGCGCGAACGGCGCACGCTCAGCACCGCCGTGATGGTTTGGGCGAGCACTCCGACGCGGTTGGTGGCGTTGGCAACCGATCCGTTCAGGCCCGAGCCGAGCAGCAGCGAGAGGGTAATGGCGGAGCCGTTGCCCGCCAAGGTGTTGACCACCCCGGCGAGGAGTCCGCCGGCAAAAAAAAGGAGGTCGTGGGCCATGGGGTCAAAGGTAGGGGATGTACTTTAGCGCGTATGAAGAAAAGCTTGTTTGCCCTTGGAATTCTTGGCCTCGCGGCCTGCCAAAATGAGCCCGAAGCGGGTACGATTTCGTTCACGGCGACCGTGGACACGCTTGAGATTGACGCCCTGCGCTGCTACGCCGTGAACTACGAGGTCTGGGGAAGCCCGAGCGACACGACGGGCACGAGCCTGGCGGTGCGTGCCATCCTGACTGCAGGGGCGGTCACCGACAGCAACAAGGCGGTGGACTATCTGCCGGCGGGCGATACCCTGCGCGGAAGCTTCTACTACTTGAGCGTTCCGGTCACGGCCGGGCCTGCCGAACTCGACCTGAACGTCACCAAAATCGACCAGCCATGAAGCACATTGGTGTACTAACCTCAGGGGGCGACGCCCCCGGCATGAATGCCTGCGTGCGGGCTGTGGTGCGCACCGCTTACCGATTGGGCCTGCAGTGCACCGGCTTCTACCGCGGCTACGACGGCGTGCTCGCCAACGAACACCTGCCCCTCACGCGTTTTGATGTGCGCAACATCATTCACCGCGGCGGAACCTTTCTGCAAACGGCTCGGAGCGACGAGTTCCGCACGCCCGAGGGCCGTGCTAAGGCGGCGGCCAACCTGCGTGCCCTGGGCATCGAAGGCCTTGTGGTGGTGGGCGGAGACGGTTCGTTCACCGGCGCCAAATTGCTCAGCGAAGAACACGGGATTCGCGTCATGGGCTGCCCCGGCACCATCGACAACGACCTCTTCGGAACCGACTACACCATCGGATACCAAACCGCGGTCGACACCGCGGTAGAGGCCGTTGATAAGATTCGGGACACGGCCGTCTCGCACAACCGCCTCTTTTTTGTCGAAGTAATGGGCCGCGACGCCGGCTTCATTGCGCTGCGCACGGGCATCGCCAGTGGGGCAGAGGGGGTGCTGATTCCCGAAACCACTACCGACATCGACCGCCTGATCGCCTACCTGCGCACCGACCACCAAAAAAAGCGCCGTTCCGGCATCGTCATCGTCGCTGAGGGCGACGACAGCGGCGGAGCCTATGCGGTCGCCAAGCAGGTGCAGGCGGAGTTCCCCGACTGGGACACCAAAGTCACTATTTTGGGCCACACCCAGCGCGGAGGCAAGCCCAACGCCTTCGACCGCATTCTCGCCAGCCGCATGGGCCACGCGGCCGTCAACGCTTTGGTAGCCGGACGCAACTGCGAAATGGTTGGCGTTCAGGGCCACGAGGTGGTCTACGTTCCGCTCGAACAAGCCATCAAGCACCACGCGCGCATCAGTCCCTACCTGCTCGAGCTCGTCGACGCCCTTTCGTAATGGCCGCTTCGCGCTGGGTAGACGTCATCGTGCCCGTGCCGGTGCGCACGGCCTTCACCTACGCCTGGTCGCTCGATTGCGAGCCTGAACCGGGGTTGCGCGTCTTTGTTCCCTTCGGGCGGAACCGGGTGCTGCTCGGCGTCGTGATCGCCGTGCGCCCCGACGCGCCCGACTACCCCGCCAAAGAAGTTTTGCGCTGCGTCGACGAGCACCCCAGCTTTCAACGCCAGCAGCTCGCCCTATGGTACTGGATGGCCGAATACTACCTCTGTGCCCCCGGCGAAGCCATGGCGGCCTCGATGCCCGGATTCATGCAGGTCGAGCCCGACGACGAATCTACCTACACTCTGCGCGACGACGGCGTGTGGTCGCTGCGTTTTGCCGGTCCGCGCCACGATTCTGACGCGGTCAACCGCGCCTTCGCCTCGCTGTCGCGCGCCAAGCTCCAGGCTGAAGCGCTGCTGCGCTACTTTCAGTTCGCCCTTGAGGCCGAGCCCGAAGACAACCGCCATCCTTGGGTTGCCGTCGCCGCGCTCATCGCCGAGGGTTCCGACGTCAAGGCGGCCCACCTTTCGGCCCTGGTCGAGCGCGGAATCCTCGAGCGCGAGCTGCGCCCCCTCGACCGCAGCCTCGACTTGGGAGATTCCTTGTCGCTTCCGGAGCTCAGTCCGGCCCAGCAGTCGGCACTCGCTGCGCTCGAGTTGAAGGAGCACACGCAACTTCCTAAGCTCCTCTGGGGCGCCACCGGGTCGGGCAAGACCGAGGTCTACCTGCACCTCGCGGCCCACGCCATCGAGGAAGGCAAGCACGTGCTGCTCATGGTTCCCGAAATCGGACTGGTTCCGCAGGTGGTGCAGCGCGCGGGCCGGGCCCTCGGGCCCGACCGGGTGGTGCCCTGGCACCACCAGCTCGCCGACGGCGAGCGGCGCGCCCTCTGGGAACACTTGTTGGATCCTGATTCCGCACCGCGCATCGTCGTGGCCACGAGGTCGGGCATCTTGCTCCCGTGGCACCGCCTCGGCTTGATTGTGGTCGACGAAGAACACGAGACCAGCTACAAACAGCAGGAACCCGCTCCGCGCTACCACGCCCGCGACGTCGCCGTGTGGCTGGCGCAGCAGAAAAAAATACCGATCGTGCTGGGCTCCGCCACCCCGTCGGTCGAAACCTGGCACAACGCCGCCCAAGGCAAGTACCAGCGGGTCGACCTCACCGAGCGCTACTCGGGCGTCGCCTTCCCTGAAGTGGTCCCGGTCAGCACCCTCAAGGCCCAGGCCCTGCACCAGCAGGTGGGTCCGTTTACCCCCGAATCCTACGCAGCGGTGGCCCAAACCCTGGTCGACCGCCAGCAGGTCCTGGTCTTTCAAAACCGCCGCGGATACGCTCCGGTGCTCACCTGCATGAACTGTGGGTGGATCGCGCCCTGCACTGACTGCGACGTTTCGTTGACCTACCACAAAAAGGCGCGCCAGCTCGTTTGCCACTACTGCGGACTCCACAAGGACCTGCCCGACACCTGTCCGCAGTGCCGCCAGTCCGCCTGGGATTGGCGCGGACTCGGAACCGAACGGATCGAAGAAGAAGTCGAAGCCCTATTTCCCGAGGCCCGCATTCTGCGGGTGGATTCCGATTCTACGCGGAGCAAACGGGCCATGACCGATTTTTTGCACTGGATGGAGTCGGGCGAAATCGACCTCGTCGTCGGAACCCAAATGGTCGGTAAAGGCCTCGACCTGGCCGGCCTGTCGCTGGCCATAGTCACCAACGCCGACCTGATGCTCAACCGCCCCGACTTCAGGGCCCACGAACGCGCCTTTCAGCTGCTTCTTCAGGTAGCTGGGCGTACCGGGCGCCGCGAGCTGCGCGGACGCCTACTTATTCAAACCGCCACGCCCGGCCATCCGGTCCTTCAGCGCGTGGTCGACCACGACGTTCCGGGAATGATGGACTACCTCATTCGCGACCGCGCCGAGCACCACTATCCGCCGTTCGCGCGCATGGTCCGCATCGAAGTGCGCCACCGCAAAGAGTCCGTTGCCCGCGACGTCGCTCATTTTTTAGCTACGCAACTGCTCAAAGCGCTTTCGGGCGGAATCCTCGGTCCCGACGCCCCGCCCGTGGCCCGCATTCAAGCCATGTACCGCCAGCACTTGTGGATCAAGCTTCCGGCCGACGGCAGCGTCAAGGCTACCAAGCGGCGCCTCCTCAAAGAAATCGACGGACTCATCTACCACCCCCACGGCCGCAGCGTGCGGGTTATCGTGGATGTGGATCCGAACTAGTCACTAGTTGCAAGTAGCTAGCTTATTCGCTCCAGCACCATCGCCGAAGCGCCACCGCCGCCGTTGCAGATGCCGGCCGCTCCGTAGCGGGCTTGGCGGTCCTGCAGCACGCTGATCAGGGTTACGAGGATGCGCGCGCCGGAGGCTCCGAGCGGGTGGCCCAGCGAAACAGCACCGCCGTTCACGTTGGTTTGGGCGGCGGAAATTCCGAGTAAGTCCATGTTGACCAGGCCGACGACGCTGAACGCTTCGTTGAGCTCAAAAAAGTCGATGTCGCTCACGGTGATTCCGGCCCGCTTGGCGGCCAAGGGAACTGCTTTGGCCGGAGCCGTCGTGAACCACTCGGGTTCGTGGGCTGCGTCAGCTGCACCTGCGATGCGGGCGAGGGGCTTTAGGCCCAGCGCCTTCGCTTTTTCTTCAGACATCAGCACCAGTGCCGCAGCCCCGTCGTTGAGGGTAGAGGCGTTGGCAGCGGTAACGGTCCCGTCTTTGGTGAAGGCGGGGCGCAACGAAGAAACCTTGTCGCGCATCAAGTTGGTGTACTCTTCGTCGTGGGCGACCTGCACCACGTTGCCTTTGCGGTCCTTGACGTCGACCGGAACCACCTCGCGGTCAAACTTGCCCGCCGCCCACGCGGCCGCACTTCGGTCATAGGATTCCAGTGCAAACGCATCCTGCTGCTCGCGGCTGTAGTTGTGCTCTTTGGCGCAGAGGTCGGCGCACACGCCCATCACTTGCTGGTCGTACACGTTCATTAGGCCGTCTTTGGTCAAGCCATCCACCAAGGTGGTGTTGCCAAACTTGGTTCCGAGTCGGCTGCCGGGCAGGTAGTGCGGAACCTGAGACATATTCTCCATTCCGCCCGTCACGACGACGTCAGCCTCACCCAGCGCAATGGCCTGGGCGCCCAAAGCGACCGCCTTCATGCCCGAAGCACATACCTTGTTGATGGTGGTACACGGTACCGTATTGGGCAATCCTGCGCCCAAAGCCGCCTGACGCGCCGGGGCCTGTCCGACGTTAGCCTGCAGCACGCAGCCCATCAAAACTTCGTCAACTTCTTTAGGATCAAGGCCAATTTGGGTCAGGGCGCCGCGGATGGCGGTGGCTCCAAGTTCCGTGGCAGGAACCGAGCTGAGGGCACCCATAAAGCTTCCGATCGGGGTCCGCACGGCGGACACAATAACTACGTTTTTCATCATCAAAAGGTTGTGTTGCGAAGATACTGCTCGAGTAGGTGAAATCATCTTCAGTTCCTATATTTGCAGCCCTTCAGCCAGGGGTTAACCGCCCTAAACTTGAAACCCGGTGAGGTGGGTGAGAGGCTGAAACCAGTAGTTTGCTAAACTGCCGTACGGGTAACTGTACCGCGGGTTCGAATCCCGCCCTCACCGCCAGCGCTGACCAAGCGCACTGAAACCAGCCCTCTCGGGCTGGTTTTTTTTTGGAAGCAGCGCACCGAGTCAAACCTCGTGTTTAGCGAGGAGTGCTGCATCCAAAAAGTTGTCGACGCGCATCGCGTCGACACCGTGCGCTTGGGTTGCGCTGAGCTACCCCACTACGGGAACGCCGAAGGCAATCCCTACCTTCGCAGCATAACCCCTCTGCGAAACCATGCTCCACGTCGGCCTCACCGGATCCATCGGCAGCGGAAAATCCACCGCCGCCAAAGCCTTTGAAGAACTCGGAATCCCTGTCTACTACGCTGACGACGCGGCCAAGCGCCTCATGACCGAATCTGCGCCGCTGCGCGAGGCCATCGAAGCCGAGTTCGGTCCCGGAATCTACCTCGATGGGGTGCTGCAGCGCAAAGAACTTGCGGCCCGCGCCTTTGCTACCGACGAGGCGACCCAGCGGATTAACGCCCTCGTACATCCGGCAGTTCACGACGACTTCGTCGCATGGTTTGCCGCCCAAAACGCCCCATATGCTGTGCGCGAGGCCGCCATCCTTTTCGAATCAGGAACCTACCAAACCTGCGACGCCGTGGTGCTGGTGGAGGCTCCGCTCGACCAGCGCGTGCAGCGCGTCATGGACCGATCTGGCCTAACCGAGGCTGAAGTCCGCCAACGCATCGCCCGTCAATGGCCCGACGCCCAAAAACGCGCGTTGACGACGCCGCGCGACTTCATCCTGGACAACAGCGGCTCTGAAACCCAGCTGCGCGAACAGGTTGCGGCAGTGGATGCCGAACTCCGCCGTCGCTAGCGAACGGTATAGCCCACTAGTGTAGGTCCTGGAATACTACCAGGGCTCGCCATAAGCATAAATATGCTGTTCAAGGTTTCGCCATGATGTTCAAAGCCAACTTGAACCGCGCCGTTGCCGTCTGGCTGCGCATAGGCGTCTGCGTGAAGGATCCATTTCGGACTCAGTTCAGAAATCAATCCCAACGCAGCGTGCCAGTGGATCGGATCTCCACTTCGGTTTTGGCAGACACCAGCGTTCACGTTCCATTCAGTACCAGCCATAGCACGGGTGCCGGCGAACCAAAACTTATGCTGCGGAATCAATTGGTTGCCCCTGAGGTACGAGGTGGTGGCTGCAGCACTCCAATTCCAATCGCGATCGTGTTGAGCCCTTACTAATAAATATTGGGTACCCACTAGCGCACTGAAGTGAACTTGGTCGGGCGAGTACCCTGTGGCAAGGGCTGCACGCGGCTCCCAACGAGTAGATTCAGCCTTACTTGGCCACCCCAACTGTACTTGGTACTGTGCAAATCCATAGTAGCCGGACGCTCCGTAATCCAATGGCCATCCGCCAACCGCAACTTCGGTGAGGACTTCGCCAGGTTGAAGTACGGCCCCCGTTTCGAGAATGGGTTGCGCCATTACCGATCCCGACGCAATCAGGAACAAAATCAATCCGCGAGCCGTCACGACTTTAGAGGTTCCGACTTAAGCACAAAGTGCCACACGCGCCACGCCAAAACGGCGTTGACGAGATAAAAGATGTACTTGGCTACAAATGCAACATTGCCAAACAAAATGTTTTGGTACAGCTTTAGAGAGTTGTAGACCAGCCAAAACACCCAGGTGTCGGCGTACATGCGGGGCATGTTGAGGGTTCCGCTAAAGGTGATGCCCGTGATGAGGGCCGTGACCCAGAATTTAGACACGTCTTCGTCCGCAATCGGATGCGATAAAAATCCGGTAAACCCCATATAATTAAGGCCAAATGCGAGCGCGAACGCCCCGGCGGCCACGGCAAAGTAGGCTCGGTCGAGGGTGCGCGGAATCCGATCGCCGCGGCGGCTCCACACCAGAAAGCTGAGTCCGTTGCCCAGCAGCGAAACGGGGTAGGTCAAGAAGGAGGCCTTGTTGCCCAAGAAGTAGTCGACCACCGCCGAGTTGACGCTGGTTACCACCCCCACGGCGTTGCCCCAGTTCTTGCGTTTGGTAGCCCATCGGGTGCCCATCATGCTCACTGCGGCGCCGACGGTGCTCAAGATTCCGATGGGCAGGCCCGCAACTTCGGTTTTGTGGAAGCCCAGCGCTACCGAAGCGGCAACGACCGTGACGACGCCGAGAACGTCCATCCACGTGCTTTCGGTAAGTTCTTTGAGCCGCCGCGACATGTTATGCAAACAGCAATTTGGAGAAATGGTGCGCGCCCGGGTTGAGCTTCGTGATGCCCTCAGCAGCCAAAACCGCGCCCAGAGCGAATCCGCGGCGGTTGTGGGCCGTGTGCACCAATTCAATTCGGTCGATGCTTGACTCGTAGCGAACCGTGTGGGTGCCCGGAACGGGGTCCTCGCGGCGGGCATAGACGGCAAGGGCTCCAGGTGTTTGGCCGTCAAGCGACCAACCGTTGAGTTGTGCGAAGTGGGGCAGGAGGCCCTCAGCAAAGCTTATTGCAGTCCCGCTCGGCGCATCTTTTTTAGCCGTGTGGTGCACTTCTTCAATGCTCGCGGTGTATTCAGCGGAATAGGGCGCCATCAAACGTGCCAGTTCTTCGTTGGCCTTTAGGGCGAGCTGCACCCCAAGGCTGAAATTCGATGCGTATACCATTCGGTTGGCGCCCCGCACGAAGGCTTCGGCCACCGAAGGAAGGTCGTCAAACCAGCCCGTGGTTCCGCACACCACCGGGGTTTGCAGGGCGGCGAGGCGGACAAGGTTGGCAGCCGCGGCGTCGGGCTGGGTAAATTCGATTACCGCGTCGGCGCCGTTGAATTCCCAGGCGTCACCGCGGCGAATCCGCGCAACCACGAGGTGTCCGCGCGCCGTGGCTTCAGCCTCGATAGCTTGACCCATTTTTCCGTAGCCAATAAGTGCGAGCTTCAGTGCCATGCGAGCGTTAGTTGCGCCCCAAAGGTAGTTTGTGGTCCGAACGCAGGGCGGACTTGGGCATTTAAGTTTGGCGATACGTCAAAATCGACCAGGTGGCCGGCGGCATAGGCGTCGAGAACCTGAAAAAGGTAACCGGCGCCAACGCCAAGCACCGCGTAATCCCGGCGGCGGCGGTAGTCGTTTTGAAGCGAAAAAAGTTGATTGGTGGTGAACTGCCCGTCGAATTCGTCGACGGTCAAGGGATCGCTGTCGAGCCTCAGGTCAATGGCCGTGCTTAGGCGGCTAAAGCTCTTCTGGTTAACGTAGAGGTAGTAGCCGCTTCCGGCCATGATGCCCCAGGCGATGGGGGCCTTCCATATCTGCCGGTTTAGGATTTGACCGGCGCCAGGAACCAGCGCGCTGGCAAGTGCCGCTTTTTCGGGTTGCTCCCAAGATTTTGGCGCACGAACTGTATCCGACTGGGCCGTTGCCCAATAAGCCGAGAGGATCAAGAGGAAGAAGAGCGGGCGTCGCATCACGTGGGGTCAAAAGTAGGGTAGCCCGTCGAAAGGCAGTATTTTTGCGCGCTTCACTACAAGGTCCCGTAGCTTAGCTGGATAGAGCATCTCACTTCTAATGAGACGGTCGCGCGTTCGAATCGCGCCGGGATCACAACAAAAAAGGCGCCCAAAAAGGCGCCTTTTAACGTCGGGAAGACAGGATTCGAACCTGCGACCCTCTGGTCCCAAACCAGATGCGCTACCACCTGCGCTACTTCCCGAGGGCCGCAAAGGTAGGCAATTAGGGGTCATTTGCAGCGAGGCAAAAATTGCCGTTCCCTCAATCCCGAGTATTAAAAATCCAAATTCGGGCGCAGTAGTTCGCGGGTAAAACGTATATTGAACCTTCCAAAAATCCTGGACATGGTTAAAACTCTACGCGCTGCGGTACTACTTGCTTGGTCATCAGTCACATTGATGGCCCAAAGCACCATTACTACCATGCCTGCGACCAATCCCAACAACGGTTCGTCGGTCGTTACGTTTGAGATCAATGCCAACCAGCCCATCTTTTTAACGGGCATGACCAACGTGTTTTCGGCTGCGGCGGGCACCTCAGGTACCGTCGAAATCTGGTACCGCTTAGGTGGAGTCCTTTCAACTGGACAAACGACTCCAAGCATCACCACGGCCAATGGATGGGTTTTGGGCTACACGACCACGGCCACGAGCGCCGGAAACACGACTGCCGCGACGATTCCCTTCGGCAGCACCATGCTGGCCTTGCCGGCTAACCAGCCTATTGGCATCTGCATCAACGGAACCGGAACCTTGGGTTGCCGCTACATGACGTGGGTCACGGGAACTCCGACAACGTTTACCGACGGCAGTGTAAGCATTAACACCATGCCCAACGGATTTGGCGGAACCCTCACAAGTTTCTTCGCTTCGCGTGCCTTTTGCGGATCAATTACGTACATCCCCCAAGCCGCTTGCACGGGAGCACCGACCGCGGGAACCACAGTGGCCAGTGGCACGGCCGTTTGCCCGCTCCAGAACTTCAGCCTGTCACTTTCAGGAGCTACCGCAGCAGGAGGGTTGGCCTATCAGTGGCAGTCGGCGTCTTCGTCAACGGGCCCTTGGACCAACATCACGGGCGCAACCACCAGTATTGCCAGTGTTTCGCAAACGGTAAACACATGGTACCGCTGCCAGGTGACCTGCACACCGTCTAGCACGTCAGCTTTTTCAACCCCAGTTCAAGTCACCACCTTGCCCAACCTCGCGGGCGGAACCTACACCATCGGTTCCGGCGGAACCTACCCAACCTTCACTGCGGCCTTCGCGGCAGCGGCTTGCGGGGTTTCAGCACCTGTTGTGTTTCAGGTGCTGTCCAATTCCGCGCCGTTTAGTGAGCAGATTACCATCAACGAAATTCCCGGAATGTCGGCGACCAATACGATCACGGTCAAAGGCAACAACAACAGCCTCTCGTTTGCGGCGACCAACACCAACGAGCGCCACACGCTGCACCTCAATGGGGCCGATTTTTTGCGGTTTGAGGACCTGATTATTGAAGCGTCGGGTGCCGCCGCAGGCTGGGGCGTGCGTATGAGCAACAACGCCAACAACAACACCTTCAAGCGCTGCATCATAAAGACCAGCGAATCGTCAACCTCGTCCAACTACGCGGCCTTCACCCTCACGCAGTCCCCGACGGCAGCTACGGGTACCCAAGCGGGAACCGCCTCAAACCTTCTCATCGATTCGTGCCAGATTGTGGGCGGCTACTTCGGTCTTTGCTTAAACGGAACGGGTTTGACACTAGGGTCCACAACTCCGTCCAACAACACCGTTCGCAACAGTGTCGTCAGCAATTTTTACCTCTACGGCATTTACTCCTTCGGCCAAAACAACCTGAGCATCGAGTACAACGACATTAACCGCTTGACGCGGTCTGCGGTAAGCACGTGCTACGGCTTGTACAACTACGGTCGCAATCCCGGCCTTAAAATTTTGGCCAACCGCATTCATGACTTGGGCGGAACCCTAGGTACCACGGCCTTCATCGGCTACCTGCTTTACCTCTCGAGCACCTCGGGCACCGCCGCGAGCCCTGTACTCGTGGCCAACAACGCCATTTACAACATCAACAACCTCGGAAGCACCCTTTATGGGATGTACATGTTGACGACCGACACCATTGACGTGCTGCACAATACGCTCGACATCAATGCTAACTCCGGAACGGGAACAGCTACGGTTTATGGCACCTATGTGAGCGGTAATATGGCTCAATTCAATTTTAAGAACAACATTATTCAAATCGGCTCCTCGGGAACAGGATCAAAGTATGCCCTCTTCACTGCTTCGACTACGGCCCTAATAAACTCCAACTATAACGCGATTCGATTTACATCGACTGTGGGCGGAACGAGCAACTTTGTCGCCGCCCGCAGCACCACCGTAACCTACCCAACTCTGGCGGCTTGGACTTCGGCAACGGCACGCGACGCCAACAGCATCTCAAGCGACCCCATCTTCACCAACGTGCTGGCGGGTGATTTGACGCCGATTTCGTTTGCCTACAACAACGCGGGCGAAAACCAGTTGGCCAAAGTTCCGCTCGACCTCAACCGAGCCGCACGCAGCGCCACCCCCGACATCGGAGCGGTAGAATACACTCCCTCAGGGTGCGCGGCACCCTTCAACGTGAGCGTAACTAACGTGCGGGCTAATTCCGCGACCGTAACCTACAGCGGAACAGCACCTTCTACGAATTTGCAGTGGGGTCCCAAAGGATTTATCCCGGGAACGGGACAGGGCGTTACCGTTTCAACGCTTACCCACACGATAACCGGATTAACCGGCTATACTGAGTACGACGTGTACCTCAGGGGAGATTGTGGCGCTCAAACCTCGGTTTGGGTCGGTCCCTACAGCTTCATCACGCCCATTCAGTTAGGCTGGGCAGAACCCTTCACGGCGGGCTACGACCCCTTGGCTGCCGTTCCCAAGCCCAAGGGCTGGACCGAACGCAACGCGGTAGCCGCCAATCCGACGGCGATCGGAACCAATACCTCGGCATGGATGCTCGACGGCTTCCTCAACGTCGGCGCTACCGGCGCCGTGCGCAACCAGGTTCCGGTAACCTCCAACGCCACACAGGGGTGGACGATCACCCCGTCGATTGACCTGGGCGACGTGGCCCACACCACCCACTTCAGGTGGGACATGGGTGCGACGGTGGCCAACGGTACCACATCGGCCGTGCTTGGAACCGACGACACCTTGTTTGTCTTCATTTCAACCGACAACGGAACCACCTGGAACCGCAACCAAGCTTTGGCTAAATACCACCGCGGCTCGGGTTTGAGCCGCTTTGGCGGAACCTACTCGGTCAACCTCAGTGCCTACACGGGCTTAGTTAAGCTTGCTTTCTACCTCGAGAGCCAGACCAGTAGCGCCACCCACATTGGGGCTAACGACTACGACCTCTTTATCGACAATACCGCGCTGACGGCTACGGCTGCTCCCTGCCCGGCGGCCTCGGTCAACGTTGTGCCCACGACTACGACCGCGGTGGTTTCGTGGACGGTTGCGGGTCAGGCCACCACGCCAGCAACAGTTGCATGGGGCCCCCTGGGCTTCGTAATCGGCTCGGGCGGTTCGGGCGCAAACCAAGCCAACGCTACGACCAATCCCTACACGATTACCGGATTGCAGCCGGGCAACGTCTACCAGGTTTATGTGCAGTCAACGTGCGCGGCGACACTCGGACAGTGGGTGGGTCCGATCACCTTTGCGACTCCGTGTACGTCGAACTTGAGCGGTAACTACACCATTGATTCCAACGGAACCGGTGCGAGCAACTTCACGTCGCTCCAAAGCGCGTTGGTGGCCATCACGACCTGCGGCATTTCCGGTCCGGTCACCTTTACCCTGGCGCCCTATGTGCACTTGGGCGGACTCAACTTGACCACGCTCAATGGCGCTTCTGCCACCAACACTGTGACCTTCCAAGGGCCCGCAACCGGAACAGCTACCATTCAGGGTGTCGCCGGCCAGTTTGCCGCGGTGGTCCTGAACGGAACCGATTACTTAACCCTGCGCAAGCTCCGCATCGTGCACCCCACCGCCTCGGGCATCGTGTTAACGGGCGGCGCCCACGACATCGTGATTGACGAAAACGAAATTATTGCCGATACCGTAGGCACGACCAGCTCGGTGGCGGCCATTGCCTCGTCGGCCAACCTTACTTCGGTGACGGGCTACGGCAACAACGCCAACAACATCACCATCACCGACAACGTGATTAAAGGCGGTTACTACGGCGTGCGCTTCAACGGTACCAGTACGACTTCCTTTAACACTGGCATCAACCTTTCTGGCAACACCATCACGAAGGCCTACTACTACGGCACCTACTTCTACTACATGGGCAACTTGACCGTGAACGATAACGTGGTGCGCGGACTCCGCAATTCCATTAACTACGGCCATTATTTGTACTACGTTGGAAATGTAAATATGGAACGTAACGAAACCTACACGAGTTACGCAGGCATTACAATGGGCTATTTGAACAATATTCTAAAGCCCGCTAACAACAGTTTATTAGCCAACAATATGTGCGCGGCTACAACTAGCTATGGTGCCTACTTCCCGTATTCGCGCCACTTAAATTTATACCACAATACGTTCTCGGGTAGCAGCTACGGGGTCTACCTGCTCTCGAGCACGACGGCCACGTTGACATCGAAAAATTTGAACATTCGCAACAACATTTTTAAAGGCGGAACCTACGCGTTCTACCAAAGTTCGCTTCCCGATTCGATCACGCTCGACTACAACCTATACAACTCCAGCGCGGCAACGTTTGCCTTCTACAATTTAGCCCAGGCCAGTTTATCAGCTTGGAAGACGGCATATCCGGCGCTCAACGTCAATTCGACCGACAACCCGGTAATTTTTGCGGCCAGCGACGACCTGCACGTGGTCAATAACGGCCCCAACAACCTAGGTACGCCGATTGCGAGCGTCGCGGTGGATATTGACGGCGACAGCCGTTCCGCTACCACGCCCGACATGGGTGCCGACGAATTCACGCCTTTGGCCAACGACCTTCAGCTGTTGGGCTTGCTGGTTCCGGGCAACAACTCGTGCGGAGATTCCAACAGCGCCGTTTCAGTGATTGTGCGCAACTTGGGCACGGCTGCGCAGACCAACTTTGTGGTAGGCACTAACGTTTCGGGTGCGGCCACGGCGAGCCTTTCGGCCACGTACGCTGGCACGCTGGCCTCGCTGGCTACCGATACCGTAGCGGTGGGTACCGTCAACACGGTCGTCGGCGGAACCTTCGCCTTCACTGGCTTCGTGAATCTTGCGAACGACGGAAAGACTTCCAACGACACCTTAGTAGTCAGCCGTAGCTTGCTCGATGCACTTCCCCGCATTCCGGTGGCTTCGAACGATACCGTCTGTACAGGCGGATTCGCCACGCTGTACTTCCCTACGGGTACGACTAACGAGTCCTACATCTGGCTGACCACCGCGGGCGACACCCTCGGAACCTCAGACAGCCTGCTCGTGGGTCCGATGAGTGCCGCCGACACCACGTTTGTGCTGCGCCAGACCTCGACGACCGGTCAAGTAGGTCCGCTCGACAATACTATAGGAGCCTCCGCCAATTACACCGCGATGAACCATTACCTGCTCTTCACGGTAAACTCTCCAACGACCATCCATAGCGTCGACGTGTTTGCACAAGGTGCTGGCTTAGTCGACGTGGTGATTCAGAATGCCACCACGCTTGCGACGGTGCAAACCGTTACCGTGTCGTCGACGGGCGCTGGCTTCAACCGCTTGGTCGTCAACATATCGCTGCCTCCGGGCACCTACCGCATGGGCAGTACGACGACCAACAACGCGGGCGGACTCCAACGTAACTCAGCGGGGGCCTCATATCCCTATCTGTCGACCGACGGCAGCGTAACCATTACTGGTTCGACGTTTAACGTGACTTCCTACTACTACTTCTACAACTGGCAGTTGGGCGGCGGAGGTTGTCCGCGCCCTGACGGAGAAGTAACGCTCTACCACCAGCCCGCTCCGACCGCGAGCTTCACGGGTACGCCGCAGGCCGCCACGGCAACCAACCTTACGGTGGACTTTGACGCCACCGCAAGCACCAATGCCGCTAGTGCGACGAGCTTCGATTGGAACTTCGGCGACGGTTCGACGGGCACAGGGGCACTCACCAGCCATGCCTACGCAGCCAACGGAACCTACAACGTTACCCTCGTGGTAACGGGAGTCTGCGGCAGCGACACCCTGGTCGTGCCGGTCACGGTCGCGGGCATTAGCGTGGGCGAAACCCCGCTCGACCGCAGCCTCGTCATGTACCCAAATCCGACGAATGGAGCCTTCCAGTTTGATCTCGAGCTAGGATCAGCACAGCCCATTCAGGTCAAGGTGCTTAGCGCCACCGGCCAAACGGTTTGGTCGCGCAATTGGGATTCCGCGCTCGAAATTCGCCGCGAAACGGTGGACCTAAGCGCTTGTGCTTCGGGAATTTATGTGGTGCAAGTGACCACCGAAGACGGCGTTGCAACGCGCCGCATTTCGGTCCAGAAGTAGGGCAGCAGCTCCCGCCAACGATCAAGACCGCCCGGTAAATCGGGCGGTCTTTTTATTTAGCGTACCTTTGCGCCCGCATATCGTCCGCCTTGCCGCCTTGAAGCGCTTCGGCACCAAAGGGAGGAAAGTCCGGACATCACAGAGCACCGCGCTACCTAACGGGTAGGCAGTCCACGGGGAACTTGGGGCTGACAGCTAGTGCCACAGAGAGGGAAACCGCCAACGGATGCATCGTACGAGTACCGGGGGCAAGGGTGAAAAGGTGGGGTAAGAGCCCACCAGCGTCAAAAGCAATTTTGATGGCTTGGTAAACCTCGCGGGATGAAATGCCATGTAGGCTGGCGCTTGAAGACGGCTCGTCTGAGCCAGCGGGTAGGCAGATAGAGCAGTTGGGTGACCAATTGCCCAGATCAATGGCAAGGGCGCGCCGCAAGGCGCGAACAGAATCCGGCTTACAGGACGATATGCTTTTCTACGACCGAAGGCTCCGCGGGTTGGGGCCATTTTATAAGGGCTTAAACTCATCTTCGCGATGTCTACTTTTACTGAACTCGGCCTTCGCGCCGAACTACTCCAGGCGATTCAAGCGCTTGGTTTCGAACAGGCTACGCCTGTACAATCCGAAACAATACCCTTGCTTTTAGGGGCCAATGGCCAAACTGACATGGTTGCGCTCGCGCAAACCGGAACCGGAAAAACGGCTGCCTTTGGTCTTCCGCTGCTGCACATGCTGCTCGAAGACGGCCAGCCGTCAGCAAAAAATCGTCCGAAGGCCTTAATCCTGGCTCCGACCCGCGAACTCTGCGTGCAGATTTCGACCGAAATGGAGAAGTACGCTGCCGAAACCGGCCTCCGCATGCTTGCCGTCTACGGCGGAGCTGCGATGCGCACCCAGATTACGGCCATGAAAAAGGGCGTAGACATTTTGATGGCCACCCCCGGTCGCTTGCTCGACTTGAACCGCCAAGGCCAGGTGCTTTTTGATGACCTTGAGTACATCGTGCTCGACGAGGCCGACGAAATGCTGAACATGGGATTTTGGGACGACGTGCAAGAAGTCCTGCAGCAAGCCCCCGAGGGCCGCAACATTTGGTGCTTTAGCGCTACGCTGCCTAAGCCCATTGACGCCATGACCAAGACGCTCATGAACGAGCCGGTCCGCGTGCAAATCGGTCAGCGCAACTCAGGTACCACGACCGTTACCCACAAGGTGTTTGTGGTGCCCAAGGAGCACCGCTACAGCGGACTCCGCCGCCTGCTCGACAGCGCACCCGGACTCTATGGCATGATTTTCTGCCGCACCAAGATCGAAACCCAAGAGCTGGCCGAGCGCCTCGTAGCTGAAGGCTACACGGCCTCAGCCCTGCACGGCGACCTGAGCCAGCAGCAGCGCGATTTGGTGATGCAGTCGTTCCGCCACAAGCGCGTGAAGTTGCTGGTTTGTACCGACGTCGCGGCGCGCGGAATTGACGTTCAGGACCTTTCGCATGTCATTCACTTTGGGTTCCCGAACGACACCGAAAGCTACAACCACCGCAGCGGCCGCACCGGCCGTGCCGGAAAGTCCGGCGAAAGCTGGGCCCTCATCAATCCGATGGAGCGCCGCAAGATCGCCTTCATTCAAAAGATGATTCAGCGCGAGATGATTCAGAGCCAGCTGCCCACGCGCGACGAGGTATTGGCCCGCCAAGTGAACCACTTCGCCGAAGAATTTGCGTCGCATCCCGAAGCGCCCGAAGTAATTAAGCCGTTGGTTGAGGCCGTTATGCCCCAGTTCGAGCACATGACCTCGCGCGAGCTGATCGAGCGCTTTTTTGCGGCAGAGCTCCACGAACTCGTGCAGCACTACGTGAACGAGCAGGCTGAAATTCCGTCGGTCCGCGCCCAAAAAGAGCGCAAGGAGCGCGGCGAAGGCTACGAAGAGCGCGGAACCAAGCGCCAGCGCGGCATGGACGCGCCACAGGAACAGCGCTTTTCCATCAACGTGGGCGAAACCCATGGCTTTACCTGGTTCGCGCTTAAGGACTTCTTGCCCCAAACCGCCCGCCTCGGCGAGGGCGAGGTTCAAGGCGTCAATTGCGGACCCGAGCAGAGCTACTTCAATGTGCCCCTGACCCGAATTGACGACGTCCAAATGGCCCTCAATGGTGCCGAAATCAAGGGCGTTTCGGTGGAACTCGAGGCCGTTGAAGATCAAGTA
>Ga0194124_10000112_pt1 | contig 127438 bp, 126 predicted proteins | sample TA2KigCas0mmetaG_FD_148605 | JGI IMG/M metagenome (GOLD analysis project Ga0194124, IMG submission 148605) | Freshwater microbial communities from Lake Tanganyika, Tanzania - TA2015031 Kigoma Deep Cast 0m | ecosystem: Environmental > Aquatic > Freshwater > Lake | place: Tanzania: Lake...
CGTTCTATCGGCGTCTTGGCTTCCAAGACGAGGGGCCGAGACGTTTTGGAAACGATGATTGTTTGGTCATGAGATTGCGCGCGGATGAGTACCCTTTTCACGTGAGTACTCAGTTCGAGATCGGCACCGTGGACGACGTGCGGATTCTCGCGACCACGATGTGGTCCGTGGCGCACGGTCTCGCCTCGTTGCTGATCGACAGCCCTCTCGAGGGCAAGATCGGCAAGATCGCTGACCGACGCGCGCTCGTGCGCAGCGTCGCTCGGCGCGCACGCGCCGGCTTCTGACCCGAATCCCACCCTGATGGGCGGCGAGCACTCGCCTACATTCTGGTGATGCCCGCTGGTGACCACGCGCCCCACAGCCCGCGCACCACGGTGCGCCGCGGTGCGAAGCGGGCGACCTACGACCCCGCCGACATCCACGGGATCCTCGCCGATGGGATCGTGGCCCATGTCGCGGTCGTCACCGAGGACGGCCCGCTCGTCATGCCGATGGTCTACGGCATCGCGGGGGACACGATGTATCTCCACGGTGCCCTCGCGAACTCGTTGCTGCGCGCCGGTGGCGATGCCGAGGTGTGCGCAACCGTCACGATCGTCGACGGCCTGGTGTTCGCCAAGACCTCGTTCAACCACTCGATGAACTACCGCAGCGTGGTGGTGAGGGGACGGGCGCGGGTGGTCACCGACGAGGGAGAGCACGTGGCGGCCCTGCACACGATCACCGAGCACATCGTCGAGACGTGGGACACCACGCGTCCGCCCTCGGCCGCCGAACTGCGCGCGACGAGAGTCATCGCATTGCCCCTCGACGAGGTGTCGGCGAAGGTGCGCACGGGACCCGCCGTGAACGAGGCCGAGGATGCAGACCAACCCTTCTGGACGGGCCAGGTGCCGATCGTGACGGTGTTCGGCGCACCGATCGACAACGCCGATGCCTCTGCAGGAGTCCCTCCCCGTGTCGCTGGTCTCGAGGGCCGCGATGTCCACGGGGACACACGCAGCAGTTGAGAGTGTCCTGCGCGTCGACCCTGTGGGCGCCCGCACGGTCAACTCCGACAGTGCGATGCGGGCGAGAAGCACCGTGTCGGTGGCATGGCTGTTCTCGCTGGACCGTCACAGTGGGCGAGGCCCGCAGTTGGGTTTCTTCCATGGTTGTCGAGCCGCCAGCACCAGAAGATCTCGAGACACTGCTCAACAACATCGCAGACGAGGAGGCAGGGGCGACGGCTCGCTCACAGAGGAGCGAGCAGGTTCGGTCGGAGGGGCTCGTCGCGGCGAAGTACTGGGGAGCAATCCAGTACCGGATCATCGTGACCTTCGTTGTGTTCTCAGTCTGTTGGACGGGAGTTCTCGTGGTCGGTCTGAGGGGAGCCATTCCGCTGTGGCTGGGTCTCGTTCTCAATTCTGTCCTCGCATCGACGTTCTACATGCCGATGCATGAGGCGGCCCACAAGAACATCATGGGCAAGTCCACGAAGGGTCGGTGGCTCGAGGAGATGATCGGGCGACTCACATCGATCCCGACGGGACTCGAGTTCACGTCGCACCGCGCGAGTCACATGTGGAACGAGTTGTCGGCAGATCTCGTCGGTCGCGGGGCGCGAACCGAGGGTCGGGCCAGGGGTGCGATCTCGCCTGTCGTGTGGTGATGACCATCGACGAGCACGGTCACCCCGAGCCTCCGATCGCGGCGTCCGAACAGGAGACTCTGATCGGCCTGGGGTCGGTGTGTTGCGTGCGCAACCGTGCAGTGAATTGCTTGCGCACGCAACCAATTCACTGCACGTCTATATGATCACGTGGTGGCAGTGAGATGGCTCGACTCCAACGAGATGGCCGCGTGGCGCCACTACATCGAGACGAGCGGTGACCTGTTGCGCGCCATCGAGCGTGACCTCGAGCCCTTCGGGCTCGACCGCGGCGACTACCAATTGCTCGCGATGCTCTCGGAGGCCCCCGGCGGCAAACTGCGACTCTGCGACCTGGCCGACACGCTCCGACTGACCCGTGGTGGCCTCACGCGGCGCATGGAGGGTGTGGTGCGCAAGAAATTGGTTGTCCGTGAGCAGTCGACGCACGACCGTCGTGTCGCGCATGCGCGCCTCACCCCGAAGGGTCTCGCCCTCCTCAAGAGGGCCGCACCGCACCACCTGCGCAGCGTGCGTCGGCTGATGATCGATCACTTGAGCGCGACCGAGATCCGCGCGATCGCGAGTGCCTTCGACAAGATCGCCGCGAACCTCGCCACAGACTGAGTTCGCCCGTGTGTCCAGCCGACCCGTCGGACCGGCTCGCTCAACCGGCCTTGAGGGCGTCCTTGGCGGCGCGCATCCCCGCCACGAGCGCCTCGCGCTCGGGGTCGGACAGCACGGCGTACGCAGGTTCGACGATCCGATCGGTGATGACCTCGGCCTCGGCGAGCTTCGCGGTGATCTCCGCGGTGATCTCGGGCTTGGACTCCTCCGGGTAGCCGAAGACCTTCCACATGTCGGGTCGCTTGGCGGCGTGGGCCACCGGCGAGGGCAGACCCACCGTGCGCAATGCGACAAGGTGCGCGCTGCCGCGGAACTCGCGCAGGAGGGCGATCAACTGCATCGCGCGACCGGGGGCGTCCGGGGCGAGCGGCTCCGTGGTCATCGCCGCGTACAGGCTGAGTCCGTCAGGATCGGTGGCTTCCCTCACTTTGTCGAGCGCGGCGACGAGTCCGTCGAGTCCGTCGAGGGATGCGAACTTGGCGCGACCGAGGTTCGCCGCGCACTCGAGATGAGCCGAGCCAGCCTTGCGGGGCGGGCACTTTGCCGCGGCATCACCCCACACCTTGACGAGGAAGTCCGGGTTGAAGTAGCCGAATGCAGCAGCGACGGCGCGGCCGTCGCAGTCGCCCATCGAGCCACCGCGACCCAGCACGTAGAACTCCATGCCACCGAGGCCGAGTTCCTTGCCGACAGCGCCGGTCTCGGGAATGAAGTAGAAGGCCGAGCCGAGCTCTCCGATGAGGGGGCAGGCCGAGTCGAGAAGCGTCTTGGTGTCCATGACGGGCCACAGTAGCGACGCTGCTCCCGCCTACGCTCACCGGGTGCGCAGGCTGGCTCCGGGGCTCTTCGTGGTGCTCTGGAGCACCGGGTTCATCGTGGCGCGCTACAGCACCCGTGATGCGGGGCCCCTCACTTTCCTCGCCCTGCGCACCGCGATCGCGGCCCTGTTGCTCTTCGGTCTCGCACGGTTGACGGGCGAGACGCGACTGTCCCGGGCACAGGCCGGTGGCCAGATGACGGCCGGACTCGGACTGCATGCGATGTACCTGGGCGGGGTGTTCGTCGCGATCGACCTCGGACTCCCCTCGGGTGTGAGTGCACTGATCGCCGCGCTCCACCCGGTGGTCACGACGGTGGGTGCGCGCGTGTGGTTGGGCGAGCCGATCGGGGCGCGTCGCTCGTTCGGGATCGCACTCGGTGCGGCCGGCGTGGTCGCGGTGGTCGTCGAACGTGGAAACGCCGGTGACGAGGTTTCCGTGGGGGCGCTCGTGGGGATGGCCGTCGCCGTGACCGGGATCGCGGCCGGAACGCTGTGGCAGCGTCGCATGGGGGGCGATGTCCCGCTCCTGGGTGGGACCGCATGGCAATACGTGGCGACCACGGTGGTGCTCTTCGTGCCCGCACTGGGCGTGGAGCGCCTCGATTTCACCGCGACAGTGCGATCGGTCGCGAGTCTGGCCTGGGCAGTCGGGGTTCTCTCGGTCGCTGCGATTCTCACGATGCTGTGGTTGTTGAAGCGTCAGGTGGCATCGTCGGTCAGCAGTCTGTTCTTCCTCACGCCCGCATTGAGCGCGGTCCAGGCATCGGTGCTGTTCGACGAGCGACTCGGCGTGCTCTCGCTCGTCGGGTTCGCCGCGGCGACGGTCGGGGTGTGGTTGGCCACATCGCGCGGTGCCCCCGTGGGGTGAGACACCCCGAGGCGCGGGACCCGCTCAGGCCGAGACGGAGGTCAGATCGGGGCCGACGATGATCGGTCCCGAGAAGTGCGCGGCGGCGAGTGCCCGCCATTCATCCTCGCCACCGGGTTGTATCGCCGGGACGTAGTGCGTGAGAACGAGGGTCCCCACCCCGGCGCGCGAGGCGGTCTGGGCGGCCTGTTCCACCGTCGAGTGGTAGTCGAGGATGTCGAGGAACCGGTCCCCGATCGGCACGAGCGGCGCGAACGTGCGCACGAGATCCTCGCGCACGACCGTCTGGACATAGAGATCTGCTCCCCGGCACATCTCGTCGAGTTCGGCGCAGGGGACGGTGTCGCCCGCGAGTGCCGCTGATTTTCCGTCGGCCTCGATGCGGAAGCCGATCGTGGGTGCGACCGGGCGGTGGTCGGTGCGATGCACCGACACCGACACCTCGCCGATCCGGAACGAGTCTCCCGGCTCCACCTCGACAACGTTGACCGCCATACCGATGCCGGCCCGCAGATCGTCGTGGTGGTCGAGTCGGTACGTGACATCGGCAGCGAGCATCGCAAACAACCCCTCGACCATCGCCTTCGTGCCGACGGGTCCCCAGATGTCGAGGGGTGTGGCGGCCGGAGATGCCACCCAGCGCGTGGTCACCACGTCGTTCAGATCGCAGATGTGGTCCGAGTGGAGGTGCGTGAGCAGCACCGCGCCCACGAGCGGTGGGGGACACATCGCGCCGGCCAGGCGCATGACCACCGCTCGCCCGGCGTCGACGAGGATGTTCTGCCCGCCGGCCTGCACCAGCGTGGACGGCCCGGCACACGTGGCGCTGGGCAGGGGAGAGCCGGTGCCCAGGAGGGTCACTTTCATGTCCGCAACCTAGACCCGATGGTCGGGGAGACCGACGAGGAGAGCGTGTTCACGCCCGGGCAGGATCGTGGTGAACCGCGTCAGCGGGGCTTGGGGCGGAAGGCGTCGCGGATGAGCGGCTCGAAGTGCGCGAGATCGAAGCTCTGGTACTCGCTGTCGAAGGCCGGCGAGTCGTACAGCGCGCAGAACTCTTCGGTGTGTCCGAACCATGGGGAGTCACGGAACTGCTCGCGTGTGTCGCGGTCGAGACCGATGTGGTGCCAGAAGTAGTAACCCTGGAAGATTCCGTGGTGCTTGGTCATCCACCAGTTCTTCTCCGACACGAAGGGCTTCAGGATGCCGGCGGCGATGTCGGGGTGGTTGAACGGCGCGAGGTTGTCGCCGATGTCGTGGATGAGCGCACAGAGCACGTACTCGTCGTCGCGACCGTCGCGCTCGGCGCGCGTCGCGGTCTGCAGGCAGTGCTCGAGACGGTTGACCGGGAACCCGCCCTGGTCGGCCTCGAGGTAGCGGAGCTGTTCGAGGACGCGGTCGGCGACCATCGACTGGGTCTCCTGCAAGCAGACCATGATCTCGGCCCATTCCTCCTTGGTCGACTCCTGGAAGGACTTGAAGCTTGCTCGTGTCGCCATGGCGGTCGTGTCTCCTGGCCCGCGGCCGCGGTGGCGAGCGGGTTGCAGAGAAACTACATCGCCACCCGGGAGGTTGTCAGTCCCGCGAGCGCACCACCGAGACGGTGGCCCCGATCCGCATGTTCTCGAACAGCCACTTGGCGTCGGTCACCGCGAGCCGGATGCACCCGTGCGACGAGGGCTCCTCGCCCAGGGGAGTGGGGAAGGGGACCTCGCGGCCGTCGACCACGGTGTAGGGGATGCCGTGGAAGCCGATGTTGCCCCCCTCCCGGCCCTTCGTGAAGCGCACCATCCACTTCATCCGCTCCGATGGATTGGGCGTGTAGTACGTCTGTGCCGATTTCGAGAAGACCCGGAACGTGCCGGTGGGCGTCCAGTCGTTTCGCCCCGTCGAGGAAGGAATCGTCGCCACGAGCCGTCCGCGGCCGTTGTAGACGTAGGTGAGCTGTTCGTCGAGCACCACGCGGGCACGGGCGATCGGCACATTCGCACGGGGTCTGCCGTTGTAGGCGGGCTTGGTGGTGCCCGCATCCCGGCCCGCATCGCTCGAGGACGCGTCGACCCCGGACGGGGATGCGACGGCGAGAGCCACCACGACGGCGGCGAGTGCACGAGCGGGGGTTCTCATGGTGCGAGTCAGGGTAACGAACGCGCCAGTCCGGGTGAACGACCCTCGCGCGATCCCGTTCAGGTGTTGGAGAGCGCCTCGGTGAGGGTGTTCCATGCCAGCACGGCGCACTTGATGCGCACCGGGAACTTGACGACTCCCTGCAGGGCCTCGAGGTCCCCGAGCGCGACGGTGGTGTCGGGCGCGGGGCCCTCCTCCTCGATCGACATCATGTGGCGGAAGCGCGACACGAGCGCGCGCACCTCCTCGACGGTCTTGCCCTTGATCGCCGCCGACATCATCGACGCCGACGACTGGCTGATCGAGCAGCCCTGGCCACTGATGCGCACATCGGCGACGCGGCCGTCCTCGACGAGGACGAACACCTCGATCTCGTCACCGCACAGGGGGTTGTGGCCCTTGGCCGCGACTGCGGGCGCGTCGAGATGGCCGCGGTTGCGGGGATTCTTGTAGTGATCGAGGATGATCTCGCGGTAGAGGTCTTCTAGTCCGGGCATCGGTGTTCCTTCGTGTCGTCCGTCGGGGTCAGGCGGAGAAGAATTCGGCTGTCTCGCCGAGTGCGTCGCACAGGGTGTCGATCTCGTCGGAGGTGTTGTAGAGGTAGAAGCTCGCGCGCACCGTGGCGTTCGCACCCAACAGGCGCATCAGCGGCTTGGCGCAGTGGTGGCCGGCCCGCACGCAGACATTGTGCTGATCGAGCACCTGGCTCACGTCGTGGGGGTGCACGTCGCGGAAGGCGAAACTGATCGTGGCGCCGCGCACCGAGGCGTCGGGGGACCCGTGGATCTCGATGTCGTCGCCGAACCTGCCCTTGAGTTTGTCGAGCGCCTCGACGGTGAGCGCCACCTCGTGGGCACGCACGTTGTCCATGCCGAGCGCCGAGAGATAGTCGACCGCGGCCCCGAGGCCGACGGCCTCGACGATGGGTTGAGTGCCCGCCTCGAACTTGGCCGGCAGCTCGGCGCACTCGAAGCCGTCGAGGCGCACATCCGAGATCATGCTGCCGCCGCCGAGGAACGGGGGCATCGACTCGAGCAGGCTCTCGCGACCCCACAACAGACCGATCCCCGAGGGGCCGACCATCTTGTGGGACGAGAAGGCGACGAAGTCTGCGTCCCATTCGCGCACGTCGGTGGGCATGTGGGGCACCGACTGGCACCCGTCGACGACGGCAATGGCGCCGTGCGCGTGCGCGGCGGCGCACAGCTCCCGGACCGGGTTGATCGTGCCCAGCACGTTCGACATCGCGGTGAACGAGAGGGCCTTTGCACCGTCCAGGAGGCGGTCGAGGTCGGTGAGGTCGAGGAGTCCGTCGGCGGTGAGGGGCACCCAGCGGATCTCGAAGCCGCGCTCGGCAGCCATCATCTGCCAAGGCACGATGTTGGCGTGGTGCTCCATGTGGGTGAGCACGATCGCATCACCGCTCGAGAGGTTCGTCGAACCCCACGCTCGCGCCACGAGGTTCAACGACTCGGTGGCGTTCTTGGTGAAGACGATCTCGTGGGGCTTGGCCGCGTTCACGAAACGGGCGACCTTTACTCGTGCGCCCTCGTAGGCGTCGGTCGCATCTGCGGCGAGCCGGTATGCGCTGCGGTTGGTGGGTCCGTAGGAGTGCTCGAGGAAGCACGACATCGCATCGATCACCGCATGCGGCTTCTGCGAGGTGTTCGCCGAGTCCAGATAGACGAGGGGCTTGCCGTCGATCAACTCCGCGAGGACGGGGAAGTCCGCACGGACCGAGGAGAGGTCGTGTGCCATCGGTCAGTCCCTGTACGCCTCGTAGCCGTTCTTCTCGAGCTCGGCCGCCACTTCCATGCCACCGCTGCGCACGATGCGGCCATCGACCATGATGTGCACGTGGTCGGGCCGGAGCTCGTCCAGCAGGCGCTGGTAGTGCGTGATGAGGAGGATCCCGAGCGAGGGACGATCGGTGCGGACCTCTCGGATCCCCTTCGCGACGATCCGCAGCGCGTCGATGTCGAGTCCGGAGTCGGTCTCGTCGAGGACTGCGAACTCGGGCTCGAGAATGGCCATCTGCATGATCTCATTGCGCTTCTTCTCACCGCCGGAGAAGCCCTCGTTCAAGTAGCGATCGACGAAGGACGAATCCATGCCGAGGCGCTTCATCCAATCCATCGCAGCGAGCCTCAATTCGAGCACCGAGAGATCAACGCCCTTGCGCGCCGAGAGTGCCTGGCGCAGGAACTGGATCACCGAGACACCGGCTATCTCCTGGGGGTACTGGAAGGCGAGGAACATGCCGGCCTTTGCGCGCACATCGGTCGACCAGTCGGTGATGTCCTCGTCCCTGAACACGATCCGTCCCTCGGTCACCTCGTACTCGGGGGAGGCGAGCAGCGTGCTCGCCAATGTCGATTTGCCGCAGCCGTTCGGGCCCATGATCGCGTGCACCTCGCCGGGTGCGATGACCAGATCCACCCCCCGGAGAATCTCCGAGGGGGAGTCGGCCTCGTCGTCGGCGACTGGGCGCGCGTGGAGGTTGTCGATGCGGAACAGAGCGCTCACGGACATGATCCTACGGGGGTTTCCTGGATTAGTCCTACGCCCGTAGTGCTAATTCGGACACGCCGACTCAGGCGGTGGCGGCCGTGGCGGGTTCGGGACCAGCCGCGAGTGCGCGCCAGATGGCCCGGTACGAGGGGTACTCGGACGTGTCGTCGACGTACCCCGACTCACGGAGCATGCGGTGGTACCGGGGAAGGTTCCGGAACGGGACGCCCGCGTCCACGTGGTGCGCGAGGTGGTAGCCGATCTTGTACGGCACGAAATAGAAGCGCGCGAGGGGGTGCTGGGTGACCGAGTGGGTCGCGACGCGACGGTCACGATCGGCACGCAATCCACCATGTTCCGCGATCGAGCGGAGCCGATTGATCACTCGCCACAGGGTGAGGTGCGGCAGCACCCACATCACCGGATACATCCACCATGCACCGAGGAGGGTGAACGCCGCCACGACCACCGCCTGCACGAGCACCATCTTCAAGAGGGTGCGGCGCACACGCGCATCGGACGAGGAGAACCCGCGCATCTGATTCACGAACAATTTCGCCCCTGTCCGGGCGGTGAGGTCGCGCACCAGCTTGCGTCGCAGGCTCGACGGCGCGATCGGGTAGTTCGCATAGAGGGGAATATCGGGTTCGTCGGGGCCGAACTCCTGGCGGTGGTGCGCCATGTGCACACGCCGGTACGCCGGCGTGGAGGTCATCACAGGGTAGCCGAGCACCCAGTTGCCGACGAGGTCGTTCGCTCCCTTGTGTGAGAACAGCAGACGGTGCGCGGCCTCGTGCATGAGCGAGGCGAACTGGGCATGCGTGCGACCCATGAGGAGGAACACCGCCATCCACGCGATCAGGTGGTCCATCCACGTGGCGGCGGCCAGGATCAGGATCGTCTGTCCGTAGAGCCATGCGACGCTCCAGGCATTGCGAAGGGACGGGATGCGTCGCAGGTCGGCGCGCGCCTCGGGCAGGGCCCGCCCGTCGGTGCCGACCCAGGGGTTGTCGCGGACCACGGGCAGCGACGAGGCTGCCGGGGCCATTCCGCCGAGCCGCACGCCCTCACCATCCACGGGCGATCCATTCGTCGAGATGCGGTCTCTCCACCGAGATCGCCGTGTCGGCGCCATGACCGGGGAGCACCACGGTGTTGCCGGGGAAGGTGAAGAGGCGCGAGTCGATCGACTCGATGATGGTCGCAAAATCACCGCCGGGGAAGTGCGTGGCCCCCGGGCCGCCGGGGAAGAGGGTGTCACCGGTGAAGAGAAGCGGTGCGTCCTCGACCTTGAACGAGACAGACCCGGGAGTGTGCCCCGGATTGTGGATCGCATGCAGACGCAGCCGACCCACCTCGATCACCTGTGCGTCGTCGATGTAGACGTCGTACCCGAGATCACCGAGCATGCCGGCATCGGCCGGCGTCACGGCAACCTCGTATCCGGCCTCGCGCATGGCCGGGATCGCCTGGATGTGGTCGAAGTGGCCGTGGGTCTCGAGCACCCTTCGCACCCCGAGTGCGCGACAGAGATCGAGCAGGCGTTCGTGCTCGTTGGCCGCGTCGATCAGGACGGCGTCACCGGTGTGCTTGCAGCGCACGACGAAGACGTTGTTCGCGTAGGGACCGACGACGACCCTGTGAACCTCGAGGTTGTGATCGAAATAGTGGAGCGTGCCGAGCGTGGCGCCCATGCACACAGCATTCCACACGTCCGTCGACCCCGCTCGGGCGGACGGCACCGTCGGCGCGTCAGGCCGAGACGACCTCGAAGCCGAGCGAGAGCGCGACCGGAATCTGGGCGGGATCGAACGTCACGAACCGGACCGGCGCGGGCAGCCGCCGCGCCGCTGCCAGGTGCAGGGCGGTCGAGACGCCGACGGGTTGCTCGGTGCACAACGCCGCCGCGTCGTCGAGGAGATGCTGGTCGAGGGGCACCACATGGAGGAAATCCCAGGTGTGTCGCACCGCATCCTCGAGGAGTCTCGCGAGCACTGTCTCATCGGTGAGGTGCGAGGCAGCCGCGACCGCTTCTGTCAGCGCGACGGCGCACGCGACCCAGTCGGTGTCGGACTCGAGCGCGTCGGCGACCACCGCGCGACCGGCTCCCTCCACATGGAGGGCGAGCAACGCGGATGCGTCGAGCAGGACGGTCATGAGCGGATCTGGCTGACCGCGCGATCGATGCGCGTGCCCGACCACAGTGCGATCGGCTCTGGCAGGACGAAGTCGCCACGGCGCCGAGGAGGCACGAGTGCCCCGCGGGCGGCCAGATCGGCGAGCGTGAGCGCGAGGGGGTCGGCGGCAACAGGGCCCACTGCTGCCACGGGGGAGCCATCAACGGTCAGCACGACCCGCTCACCCGCCTGGGCCCGGCGCAAGAAGACGGCCAGATTTGCCCGGAACTCCCTGATCCCCACTCGTGCCACGACCACGAGGCTACCAAGGTCTCAGAAAAGTGTGTACACGTGCGTACACACCCAGATTTGGGATGACAGCCGACCCGGGGTCAGACTTCGACCATGAATTTTGCATTCAGTGAAGAACAGGAAGAACTCCGCAAGTCCGTGCGGTCGTTCCTCGAGAACAAGTCGTCCGAGGAAGCAGTGCGCGAGCAGATGGAGACGGAGAAGGGTTACGACACGGCCGTCTGGGAGCAGATGGCCAACCAGTTGGGCCTGCAGAGCCTCGCGATCCCCGAGGAATTCGATGGTCAGGGCTTCAGCCTCATCGAGCTCGGCGTCGTGCTCGAGGAGATGGGCCGAGCACTGCTGTGCGCACCGTTCTTCTCCACGGTCGTGCTCGCGGCGAACACGCTGCTCCAGTCCGGTGACGACGCGGCCAAGAAGGCGCACCTGCCCGGCATCGCCGCCGGTACCACCATCGCCACCATCGCCACCACCGAGCCCTCGGGTCGGTGGGATGAGGCCGGCATCACGGTCGAGGCGAAGGGATCGGGGAGCGGCTTCACGATTTCGGGCACGAAGAGCTTCGTGATCGACGGCCACATCGCCGACCTCATCATCGTGGCGGCCCGCACCGGCAAGGGCGTGAGCCTCTTCACCGTCGAGGGTGGCGCTGCGGGTCTGACTCGCACCGCGCTGTCGACCATGGACCAGACACGCAAGCAGGCCAAGCTCGAGTTCTCGGACACCCCGGCCACGCTCATCGGCAAGGAGGGCGACGGCTGGAACGTGCTCTCGAAGGTGATGGACCTCGCGGCGGTGGCACTGGCGGCCGAGCAGGTGGGCGGTGCCCAGAGAGTGCTCGAGATGGCGGTGCAGTACGCCAAGGACCGCATCCAGTTCGGACGCCCGATCGGTTCGTTCCAGGCGATCAAGCACAAGTGCGCCGACATGCTGCTCGAGGTGGAGTCGGCGAAGTCCGCTGCCTACTACGGAATGTGGTGCGCGGCCGAGGACAACGAGGAGTTGCCTTCGGTGGCCTCGCTCGCCAAGGCCTACTGCAGCGAGGCGTACTTCCATGCGGCCGCGGAGAACATCCAGATCCACGGCGGAATCGGGTTCACCTGGGAGCACCCGGCGCACCTGTACTTCAAGCGTGCCAAGTCGAGCGAGCTGATCTTCGGCGACCCGACGTATCACCGCGAACTGCTCGCACAGCGCATCGGCATCTGAGCCGGGGCGCCCGGGACACCGGAGCGAGCGACTGAGAGCCCGGGCCGCGTGGCCCGGGCTCTGTCGTGTCCCGGCACGGGACCGGCAGCAGTCGCCCGCTCGGCGCCGTGTCCGGTCTGCCTAGTGTCTCGGTCATGCCGCGCACCGTCGTCGCCCAGATCTCCGATCCGCACATCGTGGGACCCGACGACGTTCTCTTCGAGGGATCCGACCCGATCGGCAACCTCTCACGCGCGATCGCCCACGCATCGGGCCGCGCCGCGCGGATCATGATCACCGGCGATCTCGCGGCGCGCGCCGGCACCGACGCCGAGTACGAGGGGGTGCGTCGTGTGCTCGAGGCATGCGGAGTGCCGGTTCTGCTGTGCGCGGGCAACCACGACGAGTCCCGGAAGATCCGCGCCCTCTTCGGTCCCGAGGGTCGCAACGGTCGGCTCGATCATGTCGCTGACGTCGGTGAGTCGCGACTCGTGGTGCTCGATTCCTCGCGCGAGGGTCGTGGTGATGGAGCGCTCGATGCTGATCAACTGTCGTGGCTCGACTCGCAACTGGCGAGGGGCGCCCCCACGCTGGTGGCGATGCACCATCCGTGCGTCGCCCTCGGCGGGCCGGCGTTGTCGGGGGTGCGACTCGACGATGCTTCCATCGAGGGGCTCGAGGCAGTGGTGTCGGGTCACCGCAACGTGCTCGCCGTGGTGAGCGGGCACGCGCACATGACCTACTCGGCGCCCTTCGCCGGGACGCTCGCGTGCGTGTGCCCCTCGGTCGCCTACGAATTCTCGTTCCGCGGGCGCGACCTCATGTACCGCCCCGGTCTCGCCCAGTACATGGAGTACTCGTGGAACCACGATGGCAGTGGTTTCCTCGCCAAGGTCATCACCGTGAGCGATGAGTGGCTCGTGATGGAGAGCTTCTGAGCGGGCGACCGCCAATCCCGTGTCAATAGGCTTTGCAGCGTGACGACATCGACCATCCTGTTCGCGATCCTGGCCGCGATCATCGTGTTCGTGATCGCGGCCATCGTGATCGGCAGGGAGGCGCGCCGCCTCGATGCGGTCGCCCCGCGGGCGGTGTGGGAACTCGAGGAGGCGGTCGAGTGGGTGGCAGAGCGCCTGCCCGACCAGACCCAGGCCCGTCTCACACTGGACGAGCTGCGCGAATTGTTGCGCGCCCACATGGTCTGGCTCCACGTGAAGGGTCTCCAGCCCGACGATGTCATCGACCGCCGTCAGGACATCGCCGAGCCCCTCGTGGTCGATGAGGTCACGCTCGCGGCGCACCTGCTGGCCGAGGCCGCGCGCCGCGGCATCGATGTGATCGACGATGTCGACGTGGTGCACGTGGTCGATGCGCACGTGGCGTACTTCGCCGCGATCGGTGCGGTCGGGCCGCGGGCCGAGACACCATGAGGTGACTGCCTGTCGGCCTGCTGTGGCCGGCTCGCACCGGATGCTCTTGGCTCAGATCATCATGTTGAAGTTCGCAACCACGCGCTCGGCGAGCGATGTGTCGCCCTCGGCCGTCCACCCGGTGGCCTCGGTGTGGGTGGCGCGACCGCCAGCCAGCTGGATGAAGGTGTCGGAATCCATGCGCACCGAGGCGAGAACGTTTCCCTCGACACCGATCTGTGCGCGTCCCTCCACCACCGTGGTGACCACCCGGCGCTCGACCGGGCCGGTGATCTCGATGACGACGGTTCCCCCTTCTGGGGTCTGGGCACGCTTGCCGACCACGATCGGGATGGTGCGGATCAAGCGGTCCACCGTGTGCCCGGGAGCCGGACCCGACTGGTGACCGAACAGACCGAGTGCGCGGCGCATGTCCTGTTCGTGCATCCAGCAGTCGAGCACCCGGATGTGCAGGAAGTCCGCGCGAGTCCCGGGCCCCGTCGGGGTCATCGCTTCGACCGCGAAGTACGCGTCGTCGGCGCCGCGCAGGGTCGCGATGCGCTGCGCCACGATCTCGTTCCACTCGGCGAGCACCTCGGCGCCCGGCATGGTGCGTCGTGCGTCGACTTCGTTCTCGTTCGCCGCTCCGATCGGGTTCTTGATCCAGGACCTGTCGCCCGAACGATGCGGTGTCGCGGCCAAGCCCTCCATGGTGCGCTCGGTCCCGACCATGTGCGAGAGGTTGTCCTGCACCGTCCAGCCCGGGAGCTGAGTCGGGGTCTTCCACTGGGCCTCGGTGAGCGATGCACCGAGCGCACTGAGGGAGGAGAAGACCTGCTCGAGCTTTTCGATCGTGTCGACGGGGATCATCGGGGCGCTCCTGGAGTCCGTGGTGCGGATGTCACCGCGCGGGATTCTGCACGGTGCGCCACTGGCGCGTCTCGAGGTAGGTGCGGAAGCTCTCCCCGATCGCGGCCATGTCGGCGTCGGTCTTGGGCGTCTTCAATTCGTACAGCCCCGGGAAACGGGCATAGCCGAGCGTGATGTCCCACAATTCAAGGGCACTCTCGCCCCTCGGAGCGGGGATGACGACGGGGCCGAACACCGGCCGACCGTCCGGCACGACGATGATCGGAACGCCGAAACCCGCGAGTGTGCGCGTGGCGAAGTCGTGGTCCGCGCGGAGGTCGTCGTGCGTGGTCGGGTCGGCAAGGGCCGCGTCCCACGCACCTTCGGGGAGGTCGTTCTCGGTGAGCAGTTGCAGCGCGACATCACGGTCGTAGGGTCTGCGACCCTCATCGTGGAGGGCGCGACCACAGGCGAGGTACCAACGGTCGCACCAGTCCATGTTCTGGCGGCGCAACCAGGCGGCGACCCGCATCGGGGACCATCCGTAGGCGAAGTCGCGCTCCCAGGGGTGCTTCTTCCCCTCCTCGCGGTTGACCTCCTCGAGGCTGAAGAACCGCCAGTCGATTCCAAATCCCACCGATTCGCGCACCTCACGGATCCACACCGACGTGCGGTAGGCCCACGGGCACATGTAGTCGAAGTAGAACTCGATGCGTTCCGGTTGGAGCCCGGCTCGATCCGCCATGGTCGAAATCTAGTGCCAGCTGCTTCGGGTGTTGCCACCGCGGTGGATCCGGAGTGTGGGACTACCGTGGTGGTCGATGGAACGCCCCGCCCGCTTCGAACACACCCGATTCCTCGGCGACAAGCGCACCCAGTTGGTCTACGACCTCGACGAGTGGAGCGACCCCGCGGTCATCGACGAGATCGTCGAGGAGGGCGTGGGCATCTGCTTCGGTCCCGACTCCCTCGCCGAGGCGCGCAACCGCGGGTACAGCCTCGCCACTCCCGGCGCGCGCCGCCGCCACCGCAAGCCCCGCGCCTGAGACGAGGGATGGCCCGCTGATGAACGGCGAGTTCGTCTCCAGTGGTCTCGTCCTGAAGCGTTACCTCGCGCGACCGAGCGGTCGCGTCTCGTCCTTGCCCGGGGTGGTCCTGTGCCACGGATTCCCGACCGGCCCCCTCGATGCCCGCCAGTCGGCCATGACCTTGCCGCAATTGATGGACCGCATCGCCAACGACCTCGGCTGGGCGGCGCTCACGTTCAACTTCCGGGGGTGCGGTGCCAGCGAGGGTGACTTCTCGATGCAGGGGTGGGTCGACGATCTCCGCGCCGCCATCGACTACCTCGAGGCCGAGGTCGCGCCGGCGGGGATCTGGTTGGTGGGCACGAACACCGGAGGGGCGCTCGCGCTGTGCGTCGCGGCCGATGATCCGAGGGTGCGGGGATGCGCACTCCTGGGTGCGCGCGCCGATTTCGACGACTGGGCCGGCCAGCCCCGCAGGTTCATGGAGCACGCGCGCGAGATCGGTGCGATCCGCACCGCGTCGTTCCCGAAGGCCTTCGACGAGTGGTCTCGCGAGTTGCGCAGGTTCAGGCCGGTGGACGCCGCCGCCCGCTTCGCGCCGCGCCCGATGCTGGTGATGCACGGCGAGGATGACGAGAGCGTCCCGGTGGCGGACTCGCGTGTGCTCGCGGAGTCGCATGGTTCGGCCGAGTTGCGCGTGGTGCTCGGGGCTGGTCACCGGCTGCGGCACGACCCGAGGGCGATCGCGATCCTCTTCGGTTGGCTGGACCGCCAGCGCGCGCTTCTCGTCTGACGCGGGGGTCGTGCCGTGTGCGATCACCAAGGTGATCGTGGGTGATGGTCAGCTGTCGTGACCGTGCGGATGGCTGGTGTGCCACGCGAGTGCCGACGCGATGATGTCGTCGATGGTGCGCGTCGCGGTCCACCCCAGTACCTCGGCCGCCGTCGACACATCGGCCCAGCACGCGACCGGGTCTCCGGCCCTGCGCGGCGCGATTCCATGCGGCACCGGCCGGCCACTGATGCGCTCCGTCACCGCGATGATCTCGCGGACCGAGGTTCCCAGACCGGTTCCGACGTTGCAGGTCACCGATTCTCCACCGCGCGCGAGGTGATCGAGTGCCGCGACGTGCGCGGCGGCGAGATCCTCCACATGGACGTAGTCGCGCACGCCGGTGCCGTCGGGCGTGGGCCAGTCGTCGCCGAACACCCGCAGGGCGGTCCCTTCGATGAGGGCCTTCATCACGTGGGGCACGAGGTTCTCGCTGAAGCGCCAGTCCTCGCCGAGCGTGCCGTCGGTCGCCGCTCCGGCGGCGTTGAAGTACCTGAGGACGACGTGGCGCATGGGCGTGGTGCGGCCGTACCACGAGAGCATCCTCTCGATCATCAGTTTGGTCTCGGCATAGACGCTCTCGCAGCGGATCGGGTCGGACTCGCGCACGGGGACCGAGTCGGGTGTCCCGTGCACCGCCGCGGTTGAGGAGAAGACGATGCGTCCGATCCCCGCGCGGTGCAGCGCCTCGAGCAGCCGTTGCGAGCCCGCGACGTTGTTCGAGAAGTACTTGTGCGGGTTCTCCATCGATTCTCCGACGGCCTTGTAAGCGGCGAAGTGGACGACCTCATCGACCTCGTGTTCGCGGCAGAGACGCTCCACGAGCGGGGAGTCGGCGATGTCACCCTGCACGAAGGGTGCATCACCCACCGCCGCGCGGTGGCCCCTCTCGAGCGTGTCGAGCACCACGACCGCGCGACCCGAGGCGCGGATCGCGCGCAGCGTGATCGAGCCGATGTAGCCGGCTCCGCCGGTGACAAGGACCGTCACGTGCCGGTCCTCACTTTCCCACCGCAGGTTTCCTGCGCGCGACGGTCTTCTTCGTCGTCCCGTTCTTGGTCGTGGTCTGCTTCCCCGCCGTTTTCCCGACGAGGGGCCGCGACTGCTTGTCACGATCGGCCTCTTTCTCGGCTTTCTTCCAGGCGCGCACCTTGGCGAGCGTGGCGGGTGAGGTGATGTCGGCGACGGTGCGCGGCTTCGAGTCGCTGAAGACCCCGGCGGCTCGCTTCCATCCGCGGGGCTTGACACCGAACCGCTTGGCGAGCAGTGCCACGAAGATCTGCGCCTTCTCCTCGCCGAAGCCCGGGAACTCCCTCAGGCGCGAGAAGAGCACCGAGGCATCGTCCACCCCGCGCCAGATGTTCTCGGCACGGCCCTCGTAGCGGTCCTCGAGGAGTGCGCACAGGCCCTGTATGCGCCCGGCCATCGCCTTGGGGAACCTGTGGATCGCGGGTCTGTCGAGACACACGGCGAGGAAGGACTCGGGGTCCATCGCAGCGATCCGCGCGGGGTCGAGGTGCCCGAGGCGCTGCCTGAGGGTGTGCGCACCCTTGAAGGCCCATTCCATCGGGACCTGTTGGTCGAGCAGCATGCCGATCATCAGTGCGGTGCCGTTCGAGTTCAGCAACGCGTCCGCGGCGGAGTTGCCGGTGATGTAGAGGGTTCCGCTCATGGTGGTGTCTCACTTTCGAGTCTCAAGTGTGCCGTGGTTGGTCAGTCGCGCGTCAAACCGTGCACCGTGTCGGGGTCGATGCCGAGGTCGATGATCGCGCGCGCGATCGTGTCGACGGTGATGCCGTGGCTCCCGACGAGGGTGGTGAGCACCGCGACCACCACGTGCTCGGCATCGGTCTCGAAGAAGCGGCGCAGCGCTTCGCGGGTGTCGCTTCGCCCCATGCCGTCGGTGCCGAGGGCGAGGAACCGACGCGCCGGCAGGTGGGGGGCAATCTGGTCGGCCACGATGCGCATGAAGTCGGTGACGGCCACGATCGGGTGCCCCTCGAGACCGATCGTGCGCGCCAGGATCGAGGTGCGCGATGCCGAACCGGGATGCAGGCGGTTCCAGCGCTCGATCTCCACGGCGTCGTCCCGGAGGCCCTTCCACGATGTCGCCGACCACAAGTCGACCTTGATTCCGTGCCGCTCGGCCAGGATCGCCGCCGCGCGCTCTGCGGCCCGACTGGCGGTGCCGGAAAACACCACCGAGGCCACCGCCCCGTCGACGGTGCGCCACCGGTAGAGACCGTCGATGATGTCGGAGTCGGTCACCCCGGCGGGACGCGCAGGCATCTGAATGTTCTCGTTGTAGAGGGTGAGGTAATAGAAGATGTCGGCGGGGTCGGGGCCGTACATGCGGTCGATTCCGTGCCTCACGATCGCGGCCAACTCGTAGGCGAAGGCGGGGTCGTAGGCCATGCACGACGGGATCGTCGAGGCGAGGACGTGGCTGTGGCCATCCTGGTGCTGGAGGCCCTCGCCGACGAGCGTGGTGCGACCCGCCGTCGCGCCCAGCAGGAAGCCCCGTGTGCGCGAATCGGCCGCCTGCCATGCGAGGTCGCCCACCCGCTGGAACCCGAACATCGAATAGAAGATGTAGAAGGGCACCATCGGCACACCGAGGTTCGCATACGACGTCCCGGCCGCGATGAAGCTGCTCATCGACCCGGCCTCGGTGATGCCCTCCTCGAGGATCTGTCCCCTGGTCGATTCCGAGTACGAGAGCAACAGATCATGGTCGACGGGTTCGTACTTCTGGCCCTGTGAGGCGTAGATCTTGATCTCACGGAACATCGAGTCCATCCCGAAGGTGCGGGCCTCGTCGGGAACGATCGGGACAACGCGCGGGCCGAAGTTGGGGTCGCGCACGAGGTTGCGCAGCAGGCGCACGAATGCCATCGTGGACGAGACCGATTGTTCGCCCGAGCCCGAGTCGAACTCGGTGAAGGCCGCTGATGCCGGCAGGGTGAGTGGGCGTCGCACCCGCACGGTGCGTTTCGGCAGCGAACCGCCGAGTGCGCGGCGCCTCTCCATCATGTACTGGTGCTCGATCGTGTCCGCGCCGGGCCGGTAGAACGGCGGCGTGTCCTCGTCGAGGGCCGAGTCCGGGATCTCGCTCTCGAGGTGCAGGCGGTCGCGCAGGGTGCGCAACTGCTCGAGGTTCATCTTCTTGATCTGGTGCGTCGCGTTGCGGGCCTCGATGGTGGGCCCGAGCGTCCAGCCCTTGATCGTCTTGCACAGGATCGCGGTCGGGCGACCCGAGCCCATGTTGTCGACGGCCGCCTCGTACGCCGCGTACAACTTGCGGTAGTCGTGGCCGCCGCGGGGCAGCGTGCGCAGTTCCTCATCGGAGAGGTGCGCCACCATCTGCCGCAGGCGAGGGTCGGGGCCGAAGAAGTGCTCGCGGATGTAGGCGCCGTCCTCGATCGTGTATCGCTGGAACTCGCCGTCGACGGTGGAGTTCATCTTGTTGAGGAGCACACCGTCGACATCGCGGGCGAGCAGGTCGTCCCAGCGCGAGCCCCAGATCACCTTGACCACGTTCCATCCGGCGCCGCGGAAGACCGCCTCGAGTTCCTGGATGACCTTGCCGTTGCCGCGGACGGGGCCGTCGAGACGCTGGAGGTTGCAGTTGACGACGAAGATCAGGTTGTCGAGTTGCTCGCGGGCGGCCAATGAGATCGCACCGAGTGTCTCGGGTTCGTCGGTCTCGCCGTCGCCGAGGAAGGCCCACACGCGGCTCTCGCTGGTGTCGTCGATCTCGCGGTTGTGCAGGTAGCGGTTGAAGCGCGCCTGGTACAGCGCAGTGAGCGGACCCAGGCCCATCGAGACGGTGGGGAACTCCCAGAACTCGGGCATCAGTCGCGGGTGCGGATAGCTCGAGAGCCCACCACCACCGATCTCACGGCGGAAGCGGTCGAGCTGATTCTCGTCGAGGCGCCCCTCGAGGAACGCGCGCGCGTAGATGCCCGGCGCGGTGTGACCCTGGATGTAGATGTGGTCGCCCGGTGTTCCGTTGTCCTTGCCGCGGAAGAAGTGGTTGAAGCCGATCTCGTACAGGCTCGCCGACGAGGCGAACGTCGAGAGATGCCCGCCGATCCCCTCGGCGTGGTGGTTGGCACGCGAGACCATCACGGCCGCGTTCCATCTCACATAGGCACGGATGCGGCGCTCGATGTGCTCGTCACCGGGGAACCAAGGCTCACTCTCGCGCGGGATGGTGTTCACGTAGGGCGTCGATACGGTCGCGGGGAAACTCACCTGCTGGTGCTGCGCGCGCTCGAGGAGCCGGGAGAGCAGGTACCGGGCACGTGTCTTGCCGCCGATCTCGACGACCTGGTCGAGTGCCTCGAGCCACTCGGTGGTCTCGTCGGGGTCGGTGTCGGGGAGCTGGTGGATCGAGCCGTCGAAGATCACGCCGTCCATTCTCCCACCGACCCGGACGGTTCGTGCGCCGAGGGGCACCATGCCCCCTGTCGCGGGTTCGGTGGGGAACAATTGGGTCCATGACCGAACGCGGCGACGATGCGGGCCGCGACGATGTCGTGGTGGTCTACACCGATGGTGCCTGCTCGGGCAATCCCGGACCCGGTGGTTGGGCGTGGGCGGTGGCCCCGTCGGGCGAGCCGTCGCGCAGCGGCGCCGAGGGCCACACCACGAACCAACGCATGGAGATCGTCGCTGCGCTCGATGCGATCAAGGAGTTCGCCGACGACCCGCGCACGATCCTCGTGGTGTCCGACTCGACCTACGTGGTGAAGTGCTTCAACGAGAACTGGTGGAAGGGGTGGCTCGCGCGGGGTTGGCGCAACTCCCAGCGCCAGCCGGTGGCCAACCGCGACCTGTGGGAGCCCCTCATCGAGTTGGTCAACTCCCGCGGCCGGGTCGAGTTCGAGTGGGTCAAGGGCCACAGCGGCGATCCCATGAACGACCTCGTGGACGCGATGGCGGTGGCGAGGGCCCAGTCCGGCTGACGCTGGTTGGGTGCCATGTCGCCCGAGTGCCTAGCCTGTGCGCATGGAACTCAAGGGTGTCAGTGCAATCGTCACCGGGGGCGCATCGGGAATCGGTGCGGCGTCGGTCCGTCTCCTCGCCAAGGGCGGGGCAAGGGTCGTCATCGCCGATCTCGAGCGACAGAAGGAGATGGGTGAGGCACTGGCCAAGGAGGTCGGCAACGCCGCCTTCTGTCCCGTCGACGTCACAGTGACCCAGGACATCATCAACGCCGTAGAGATGGCCAAGTCGATGGGTCCGCTGCGCGTGCTCGTGAACTCGGCCGGCATCGGCTGGGCACAGCGCACCGTCGGCAAGGATGGCTCGTACGACTCGGCGGCGAACCTCGACGCTTTCAAGCGCGTGATCGCCATCAATCTCGTCGGCACCTTCGATGCGATCCGCATCGCCGCCACCGCGATGAGCCAGACCGAGCCCCTCGGGGACGGTGAGCGCGGAGCGATCGTGAACATTGCCTCCGTCGCCGCCTTCGACGGCCAGATCGGTCAGAACGCGTACTCGGCCTCCAAGGGCGGAGTCGTCGGACTCACGCTCCCGGTCGCGCGCGATCTCGCTGCGATCGGTGTGCGGGTGAACACGGTCGCGCCCGGACTCATCGACACTCCGATCTACGGTCAGGGTGAGGCGAGCGAGGCCTTCAAGACCCAGCTGCAGAAGGGTGTGCTCTTTCCGCAGAAGCTCGGCGCGCCCGAACAGCTCGCCTCGATGGTGCTCGAGTGCATCACGAACAGCTACATGAACGCCGAGACCATCAGGGTCGATGGCGGCATCCGCATGCCACCCAAGTGACCGTCTTCCACGACGACCCGTTCACGCCGGTCGACCGGCAACCGGATCCGAACGACTCCCCGGGCACGAGCCCGGGGAGTCGTCGTTTCTGGCGTGTCCCCGACGAGTGGATCCCCGGGTCGTCGCAGGCGGCACGACTGCGCATCGGTGCACGTGCCCTCGACGCGTCGCAGTGGGTCTCGCCGATGGACCAGGACTGGGCACCGACCATCACGATGAAGAGGCGGCTCCTCGCCGAACGTCCCGGTGAGGTGGTGGCGATGTTGCCGGGAGCCGAGGAGGCCTGCGACGAGGCGTCGGCGGGAGTTCTCGGTTCCGTCGCGGTGCATCTGTCGTCGGGCACCGGCATCGATGCGCTCGTCGATGCCGCTCTCGCGGTCGCCGACGATCTGTGCATCCTCGACGGGGGAGGCCAACCACGTCTCGTGGCCGCGGTGCTGTGCTCGCCGAACAGATGGCGCCTCGCCGAGAAACTCGGCGGCTCGATGTCGGTGATCCACGATCCGGTCGCGCGCTACGACGCCGATCTCTCCTCACCCGTGGACGCGATGCTCGCACGATTGTCGGTTGACAGGCCCGTGTGGCGGCTCAACTGGGGCCTCTCGAACCATCCGGCGCTCTTCCAACCCGAGACGCCTCCGCACACCCCCGCGATGGATTTGTCCGCGATGTGGCTGCGCATCGAGTGGCAGACACTGAGGCGCCTGCCCGTGACCGGGGCGATCCTGTTCGGGATCCGCACCTACGTGGAGCCGTTGGCAGACTTTGCGCGGCGCGACCGCACCGTCGTGCACGACTTCGCCGACCTGATACGGCAGTTGCCCGACGACGTGGCGACATACAAGAGCATCGCACCGTACCGGCGCGCACTGTGGGACTGGCTGTCGGCGGTCTGAGGCTGTCCGATGACCCGTGCTCAGGTCGTGTAGTCGGCGTTGATCCGCACGTAGCCGTCGGTGAGGTCGCATCCCCACACCGTGGCCGAGGCATCTCCGGTGCCGAGCGAGACGTGGACCAGCACCTCGTCACCCGCCATGTACCGCGACAGTGAGGCGAGCCCCGCGGCATCTATCTGCTTCGGGTACACCTCCTGGTCGCCGAAGCGGATCACGACATCGTCCTGATCGATGTCGTCGTGGTCGGAGCACTTGCCGATGGCCATCGCGACGCGCCCCCAGTTCGGGTCCGCGCCGTGAATGGCGGTCTTCACGAGTGGAGAGTTCACGATGGCCTTGGCCACGGTCTTGGCCTGTGCGCGATCGAGGGCACGATCCACGCGCACCTCGACGAGGGTCTCGGCACCCTCGCCATCGCGGGCGATCTTCTTGGTGAGGTCGAGGAGCACCCCGTGCAGCGCCGTCTCGAACGCGTCGATTGCGACCGTTCCCGCGGCACCGCTCGCGAGGATCACCGCGGTGTCGCTCGTGGATGTGTCGGTGTCGACCGAGACGCAGTTGAGCGTCGCATCGATCACGCGCCGGAAGACCGCGTCGAGGTCGGGCGGCTCGATCGCAGCGTCGGTGAAGATGAGGGCGATGAGGGTCGCCATGTCCGGTTCGATCATCCCGACACCCTTGGCCACCCCGACGATGCGGGCGCGGGACCCAGCGATGTCGGTCGCGGCGATCTTGTGCACGGTGTCGGTGGTCATGATGCCGCGTGCCACATCGATGGCGTCGTGGCCCGGCAGCGGCACCGGCAACCCCGCGATTCCGGCCCTGATGCGGTCCATCGGATACGGCCGACCGATGACCCCGGTGGAGGCGAGCAGCACCTCCTGGGTCGCGACGCCGAGCCTCAGGGCGACACCACTGACCAGTTCTTCGGCGTCCGCGCGCCCCCGGGCGCCGTTGGCGACGTTGGCATTCTTCGACACCACGACCACCGCACGTGCCGACCCGTCAGCCACGTGGCGCCGCGAGATCTCCACGCTCGGTCCGGCGAAGCGGCTCCTGGTGAACACACCGGCCGCCGAACAGGGCGCGTCCGAGGCCACGACGGTGAAATCGCGCGACCCGTCCTTTACGCCGACGTTGGAGACGTGGCAGGAGAAGCCCATCGGCAAATTGAGGATCTCGGGAGGTGTCACGGTCACGACGAATGTGTCTAGCACCCCGCACGACGGGGGTACGCCTACATTGGAGCAGTGCGCACGTTCGTGGTGAACGGAACCGTCGTCAACTCCGACGGTCGATCAGAAACCGATGTCGTCGTGGAGGACGGGCGGATCTCCGCGGTCGTTCCGTGGGGGTCGGTCTCCCGGACCGAGCGCGACACGGTGATCGATGCGACCGGCATGCTCGTGGTGCCCGGGGGTGTCGACCCGCACGTGCACATGCAACTCGACATCGGTGGCACCGTCTCGTCCGACACCTTCGAGTCGGGGACCATCGCGGCCGCCCACGGCGGCACCACGACGATCATCGACTTCGCGGAACAGCGCACGGGAGGGTCGGTTCCCGCCTCGTTCGAGGCGCGGCTCGCCGAGGCCGCCGACTCGGTCATCGACTGGGGACTGCACCAGGTGCTCGGTGGTGTCGATGCACAGGCGCTCGTCGATGCGCGCGCACTCATTGATCGTGAGGGGTTGGGATCGATCAAGCTGTTCATGGCATACCCGGGTCGTCTCTACTCCGATGACGGACAGATCCTTCGTGCCCTGCAGATGTGTTCCGAGACCGGGATGACCGCAATGGTGCACGCCGAGAACGGACTGGCGATCGATGTGTTGATCGAGCAGGCAGTCGCGGCCGGTCGCACCGCGCCCGAGTGGCACTCGCGCACGAGGCCGCCCGAATTGGAGGCCGAGGCGGTGCACCGCGCGGGGGTGCTCTCCCGGGTGGCTGGCAATGCGCCCCTCTACGTCGTGCACCTGTCGAGTTCGCACGCGCTCCGGGAGGTGGTCGATGCGCGCTCCCGCGGCACGAACATCTTCGGCGAGACCTGTCCGCAATACCTGCACCTGTCGCTGGAGGAGCACCTCGGGAGGGGATGGCCCGACGGCGCGGCCTACATCGCCTCGACGCCGTTGCGCCCGCGCAGCGAGGGACACCAGGAGGACCTGTGGCGGGGGCTCTCGACAGATGAACTCGCGGTCGTGGCGACGGACCATTGCCCGTTCTGCCTGCGCGAACAAAAACTCGCCCACGGTGAGTCGTTCAACCTCGTCCCGAACGGGATCGGCGGCGTCGAGCACCGGATGGATCTCATCCACCAGGGGGTTGTGATGGGTCGGATCACGCTCGAGCGATGGGTCGAGGTCTGCGCGACCGCACCCGCGCGGCTCTTCGGGCTCGACTCGAAGGGCAGGATCGCACCGGGGATGGACGCCGATCTCGTGGTCTATGACCCGGGTGAGCGGCACGTTCTGTCGGCCACCACGCACCACATGGATCTCGACCACTCGGCCTACGAGGGACTCGAGGTCACGGGCAAGGCCCGCACGGTGTTGTCGCGCGGGGAGGTGATCGTCGACGGCGGTGAGTTCCTCGGACGGAGGGGGCGCGGTCGATACCTGCGCCGACGCATCTCACGCGAGGTGCATTGACCGGTCGTACGCATCGGTCGATTGGGCCCGACGGGTTGCCCCGCCGCAGGATCAGGAGAAGATCCGCACGAGGTTCGCGAGGGTCTTCTCGATCGCGACGGCGTTGTTCTGCTTCGCGCCCATCACCGCGAGCATCACCGGGGCGCGGTTGGTCGACCAGTCGAACTCCTCGGTGACCCGGGTGCCGCCGTCGACGGGTTCGAGGATGTAGCGCCACACATGGCCGCCGAGGTGGCGCCAGGCGATCCGCCGGTTCTCCTCGAACTCGACCACCGTGTTCTTGATCGAGTAGGGGACGACGATCCTCATCTTCATCCCGAACCTCGCGCCGAGGGAGAGCCGCTCGGGAGCGTCCACGAAGGCCGACTTCACCGAACCCGAGCCGTCGATCTCGCCGTGACGCCGCGGGTCGGCGAGGATCTCGAAGATCTCTCCCGGTGGGGCGGGAACGATCGTCGACCGCGCGACCACCTGTCCGTGGTCCCTGTTCTCGATGTTCGCCATGTGGATCTCCGTCCTCAGTCCCTGTGCGGCGCGACGACCGCGAGGTGTTCAACAACAGAGTCTGCACATCTTCTTCCCGAGAACATCGCACCCTGGATCGATCCCGTGTCACGGTGGTCGCCGCAGACGAAGAGCCCCTCGCCGAGGGCGATGCGCTTCTTGGGGTGGAACGGGGGGCTCTGGCCGGGCTGACCGTGGGGGATCCGATCCGTGCGCAGGTGTCGCCATTGTTCGACCTGCGGTCCCCACCACCCTCGCAACTGCGCGCGTGCCATGGACTCGAGATCTCCGCCGGCGATCCCCGGCAGGGCGGCTGCCACCAGGTGCCGACCCGGTGGCGCGTACTCGGGGGCGACGGTGGACATCACGGCGACGTTCAACACCGGACCCTCGCCGGTTCCGTCGAGCACGACGTGTGCTGTGCGCACCGGCGCGGCCGGGGCATCGAACCACACGCACCCCGCCGGTCGCGACGCGACCTCGGGGAGACCCAGAAGTGTCGACGCGGAGGGTCCATCCGTTGCGACGACGACCGCGCGTGCCGCGATGGTGCGGCCGTCGGTCGTGTCGATGCGGCCCGGTGACACGCGTGCCACGCGGGTGCCGAGATGGACTGTGGTGCGCTGGAGTCCTCGGGCGAGTTGGGCGCTGATCTCGCCCATCCCGCGAGCGGGCACGGCTGAGTCACCGTCGGCGAGCGTGCGGAAGATGACATCGAACATCCGCACCGAGGTGGACAGATCCGGATCCAATTGGATGCCGCCGACGAGTGGTCGGAAGAAGCGCTCGATCATCGTCGGGGAGAATCCACGGTCCAGCAACGCGGTGACGGTGCTGGTGTCGGCACCGCGCAGCAACGCGCGGGGGTCGCTCGACAAGAGGCGCTTGCGCAGCAGAGCGATGCGGATCTTGTCGAGGGGGGATCCGACGGGGGCCAGTGCGGTCGAGGCGAGGGTCAGCGGGCGCCGGAAGGGATCACTCACGATGCTGCGTCGACCCTTCCTCCACACGATCGCACCGGGTTCGAAGCGTCGCAGGTCGAGTGCGTCGATGTCGAGATGTGCGGCGAGCTCGGGATATCCGGTGAGCAGGACCTGGAAGCCGCGATCGAGCGTGAACCCGTCGACGGTGTCGGATCGCACGCGCCCACCGACGCCGTCGGAGGATTCGACGACTGTCACGGAGAGCCCGGCGCGCTCCATGATGCGGGATGCGACGAGCCCAGCGAGACCCGCCCCCACCACGACCACGTCGGTCGAGGTGGGCAGTGCCACAGGGTGCGGAACGGTCACTTGCCGAGCAGCGAGCGCAATGCGCTCTCGAGGGTGGGGTGGCGGAACACGTAGCCGTCGGCGGTGAGAGCGGCGGGCAGGACGCGCTGACCGGTGAACAACAGGGCGTCGGCCAGTTCGCCTCCGAGCAGCGCCCTGGGTCCGAACGAGGGGATCGGGAGCACGGCAGGGCGGGACAACACCGTGGCGAGCACCCTGGTGAACTCGGCGTTGGTGACCGGCTCGGGTGCTGTGAGGTTCACGGCACCGCGTGCATCGCAGTCGAGGAGATGGATGATCGCGGCGACCTCGTCGTCCATCGAGATCCAGCTCTGCCACTGGCGTCCGCTGCCGAACTTGCCACCGAGTCCGAGTCGGAACAGGGGCAACTGCTTCTTCAGCGCGCCGCCGGCGGGGGAGAGAACGATCCCGGTGCGCAGGAACACGGTGCGGACGCCCGCACCGACAGCGGGTGCGGCGGCGTCCTCCCACGCGCGACAGACATCGGCGAGGAATCCCTGGCCCTGGGTCGCCGATTCGTCGAGCGTCTCGTCGCCACGCGGTCCGTAGATGCCGATCGCCGACCCCGAGAGGAACACGCGCGGCGCGACGGCCGCAGACGCCATGGCCTCTGCGAGGAGGGCGGTGCTGCGCGTGCGGCTCTCGAGAATCTCGCGCTTGTAGGAGTCGGTCCAACGCTTGTCGCCGATCCCGGCGCCGGCCAGATGGATGACCGCATCGACGCCCTCGAGCGCACCCGGGGCGATCGTGCCCGCCGCGGGATCCCACGCGATCTCGGAGCCCGATGCCGGGGTGCGGCGCACGGTGCGCACGACCGAGTGTCCCCTCGTCTCGAGGGCGGGAACGAGAGCGGAGCCGATGAGGCCGGAGGCGCCTGTGACGAGGATCTTCATGCGAGGAGTCAACACACCCGCGGTTGGTTCTGTTCCGTGCCACTCGTCGCGTTTCCGCATCGATTCCCGCACCTAGCCTTGGCCCGGTGACGATGACATCGGTGGAGCCGATCCGATGAGCACCCGCAAACTCATCCTGACGGCACTGGTGTGCGGTCTCGCGATCATGCTGGCCGGTGGCTTCAAGTTGCTCCAAGTGGCCCGCGACGATGTGCGTGCGGAGGTGCTGGCGTTCGGGACCCCCGCGACACTCGGCGACATGACGGTGGCGGTCGAATCCCTCGCACAGGACTCCGATGCGACGGTTGTCACGGTGACCATGTCGGGGGTCGAGGGAGCCGACGCTGTCGAGGGCTGGCGCCTTCTCGTGAACGGCGAGGTGACTGGTGCGTTGCCGTCCGATTCGCCGGGGTACGAGACCACGTGTGCGACCACCCGCGCGTCGACGCCCGTCACCTGCACGATCGGGTTCGCTCCGTCGGAGGGCTCCGTCACGGTGGCCTACCTGCGCGCCGGCACTCAGTCGCAGTGGGCCCCCTGAGATCGATTGCTCGTGGTGGGTCGGCTGGGCGCCGTCGGCGTGGGCTCGCAGAGGCGAACGGGTACCGTTGAGATCGTCGTTGTGACCCCCACGAGACACCCCGCACAGCATCAAGGAGAACCCGTCCATGGCCGATGATTTCGATCTCGTCGTCATTGGTGGGGGCCCCGGCGGGTATGCGGCTGCCTTCTACGGGGCATCCGCCGGTTTGAGGGTGGCACTCATCGAGAAGGACACCCTCGGTGGCACCTGCCTGAACCGGGGTTGCATCCCCGCCAAGGCATTCCTCGAGACGGCAGCGGCCCGTCGTCACGCCGAGCACGCGGGGGACTTCGGTATCTCGGTGACACTCGGGCCGATCGAGTTCTCGGTTGCCCAGGCGCGCAAGCAGAAGATCGTCGACGGCCTCGTGAAGGGTCTCACCGGCCTCACCAAGGCCAAGAAGGTCACCTACATGCTGGGAGTCGGGTCGCTGAATCCCGACAACTCGGTGACCGTCACAGCGATGGACGGTGCGATCTCGCAGGTGCGGGGCACGAACGTCCTGCTGGCAGCCGGCAGCGTGCCGCGCACGGTGCCCGGTTTCGAGCCGGGTGGGCCGATCATGACGAGCGACGAGGTGCTGATGCTCGACCGCATTCCGGCGCGCATCGCGGTCATCGGGGGTGGCGCGATCGGGTGCGAGTTCGCCTCGGCGTTCGCCGACCTCGGCGCGGAAGTGACGATCCTCGAGGGATTGCCCAAGATCCTCCCCGGGCTCGACGCCGACGTCGCCGGCGTCGTCGTGCGCTCGTTCCAGAAGAAGAAAATCGCGATCAAGACCGGCGTCTCGGTGACTGGGCACAACCCGACGGGCAAGGGCTCGACTGTGGTCTGCTTCGGTGACGGCGAGTCGCTCGAGGTCGATGCGGTCATCGTGTCGGTCGGGCGGCGCCCGTTCCCCGACCAGCTCGGCCTGGCGGCCACCAAGGTCGCCGTCAGCGACCGTGGTTTCATCGATGTCGACGCTCTGTGCCGCACTTCGGTCGCCGGTGTCTGGGCGATCGGCGACCTCATCAACACGCCCCAATTGGCCCACGTCGCCTATGCCGAGGCGATACTGGTGGTGCGACAGATCCTCGGTGAATCGGCGGTGCCCGTGGACTACGACCGCGTGCCGTGGGCCATCTACTGCAGCCCCGAGGTCGCGTGGGCCGGACCGGGCGAGGAAGCAGCCAAGGCCGCGGGCAACGACGTGGTCGTGGCCAAGCACCAGTTCCGCGCGAACAGCCGCGCCCAGATCCTCGGCGAGATCGACGGGCTGGTGAAGATCATCGCGAAAAAGAACGCCGACGGTTCCGCCGGGCAGGTGCTGGGCGTCCACATGGTCGGGCCGTGGGTGACAGAACAGCTCTCTGGCGGATACCTGGCCGTGAACTGGGAGGCCACCGTGGACGAGATCGCCCACTTCATCCAGCCGCACCCGAGCCTCACCGAATTGTTCGGCGAGACAGTGATGTCACTGACCGGCCGGAGCATCAACGCCTAGGGTCGAAGCGGGCCACAGCACACAAGGACGACGGACACATGGCAGAGATCACCCTTCCCCAACTCGGCGAGACGGTCACTGAGGGAACGATCACGCGCTGGTTCAAGAGGGTGGGGGAAAAGGTCGGAGTCGACGAGCCGTTGTTCGAGGTGTCGACCGACAAAGTCGACACCGAAGTCCCGTCGCCCATCGCGGGAATCCTCCTCGAGATCCGCGCCCAAGAGGGCGACACCGTCCCGGTGGGGGCCGTGATCGCTGTTGTCGGTGAGGGAGCAGCTCCTGCCGCGGCACCTGTTGCACCCCCCGCCCCTGTGGCGGCTCCCGCACCTGCGCCCGCCCCTGTGGCGGCTCCCGCACCTGCGCCCGCCCCTGCTCCGGCGGCTGTTCCGGCGCCGGTCGCCTCGACTCCCGGCGCATCGGTTGTGTTGTCACCCCTCGTGCGCAAGATGATCGCCGAGAACGGACTTGATCCCGCGTCGATCACCGGCACCGGCCCCGGCGGACGCATCACACGCGATGACGTGCTCGCCGTTCTCGAGCGCGGTGGCGGTCGTTCGGTCGCAGTACCGGCTGCTCCTGTGTCTGCGCCTGCGCCTGTGGCTGCTCCGGCGGCCGCGCCTGCTCCGGCGCCTGCTCCGAGAGCTCCGCAACCCGCTGCGCCCAAGGCGGTGCCCGGCGGACGCGACGAAGTTGTCGCGCTCTCACGTATTCGTCAGGCCACCGGCTCCCACATGGTCACGAGCAAGGCCACCAGCCCGCACGCTTTGAGCGTTGTCGAGGTCGACTACACCAATGTCGACAGTGTGCGTGGTCGCATCAAGGATGAGTTCCGTGCGGCGGAGGGTTTCTCGCTGACGTACCTGCCCTTCATCGCACGCGCTGTCGTCGATGCGATCGCGGAGTTCCCCCACATGAACGCCTCGATGGGTGACAACGAATTGATCGTGCACAGGTTCGTGGACTTGGGCATCGCGGTCGATCTCGACTTCCGGGGTCTGCTCGTGCCGGTGGTGCGCGAAGCCGAGGGCAAGCGCCTGCGCGCGATCGCCCGCGAGATAAACGACCTCGCTGGTCGCGCGCGCGCCAAGCGCCTCTCGCCCGATGAGATCGCAGGCGGCACCTTCACGATCTCCAACAACGGCTCCGCGGGATCGGTGCTGACGGTGCCGATCATCAACCAACCCCAGGTCGCCATCCTGTCGACGGATGCGATCACGAAGAAGCCGGTCGTGGTCCAGACCCCCGCGGGTGAGTCGATCGCGATCCATCCGGTCGGCAATCTGGCCATGTCGTGGGACCATCGCGCCTTCGACGGCGCGTATGCGGCCGGGTTCCTCGTCAAGGTGAGGGACATCCTCGAGACCAGGGACTGGTCATCGGAGGTCTGATCGCGATGGACGACCGGTTGCTGCGGGCACGGTGGCTCGGAACCGTTCCCTACGAGGAGGCACTCGCCGTGCAGGAGGCGGTCTTCCACAACGGCACCGGAAACCATCTGTTGTTGCTCGAGCATCCGCACGTGTTCACTCACGGCCCGTCGGCCGATCTCGCCACGAACCTGAGGTGCGACCCGGCGACGGTCGGCGCGCGGCTCGTGCCCGTCATGCGCGGCGGCGACGTGACCTACCACGGTCCCGGTCAACTCGTCGGCTATCCGTTGCTCGCACTCGACGGCACACACGGCGGGACTGGTCCGGTTGACTCACCCGGATACGTGCGCTCGCTCGAGGACGTGATCATCGGGGTGCTCGCCGCGCTCGGCCTGCCGCATGCGGGGCGCCTCGAGGGGTACCCGGGCGTGTGGCTCGATGCGGCGACGAGACCGCGCAAGATCGCGGCCATCGGGGTGCGTGTCGGCCGGGGTCGCACGATGCACGGCTTCGCACTGAACGTCTCGACCGACCTCACCTACATGCGCGACCACATCGTGCCCTGCGGAATCGCCGAGCACCCCGTCACATCGCTCGCCGAGGAGGGGATCGACGTGGCGATGAGGCAGGTCGTCGACGTTGTGGTGGAGCGCGCGGCACGTGAGTGGACCTCGGGGGCGTTCGAGCGCCAGGACGTCGCATGGCGCGCGTCACCCGACGACCTCTCGGCTTTCTCGCGCGGGGCCGGACCGGGCGAGCCGGTGCGTCTGCTTGGCCGACTCGCGCGCGCAGGCGTCGAGGGTGCCATCCCGTTGTCGGAGCGCAAACCCGACTGGATCAGGCCGAGGGTCCGCCACGGCGAGGAAGTGATGGCACTCAAGCGGACATTGTCGGAGTTGTCGTTGGTCACGGTCTGCGAGGAGGCGGGTTGTCCCAACATCTCGGAGTGCTGGAGCGACGGTACGGCCACGTTCATGGTGCTCGGCGAGCGCTGCACGCGGGCGTGCGGGTTCTGCCTCGTGGACACGCGCAAGCCCGGCGCTCCCGACTCCGATGAGCCGGTGCGCGTGGCCGAGGCAGTGCGAAGGATGGGACTCGCCCACGTCGTGCTCACCATGGTGGCGCGCGACGATCTCCTCGACGGTGGAATGGCCCATGTCGCGGGGTGCGTGGCGGCGATCCGCGACCTCGACCCCGCGATCAGGGTCGAGACGTTGGTCTCGGATGCCAAGGGCGGGGAAGGCCTCGATCTGTTGATCGAGGCGCGACCCGATGTCTTCAACCACAACATCGAGACGGTGGCGCGCTTGCAACGCGCGGTGCGGCCGTCGGCGGGATACGCACGCAGTCTCTCGGTGCTCGCCCGCGCGAAGCGCGCGGGCCTGACCGTCAAATCGGGCATCATCGTGGGGATGGGCGAGACCGACGACGAGGTGCTGGGAACACTCGCGGATCTCGCGGCCCTCGGGTGCGAGATCGTGACCATCGGCCAGTACCTGCGACCGACCACCAACCACCTGCCCGTGGCGCGGTGGGTCGAGCCGTCGGTGTTCGAGATGTACAAGGACAGGGGTGAGGCGATGGGCATCGCCCACGTCGAGTCGAGTCCGCTGACCCGGTCGAGTTACCACGCCCGCGAGGCGGCTGAGCGCGCCGTGCCAGTCACAATTGGCGCCGTTCCTGCCACACTGGGCGGTCCACGAGGAGGAGAACGATGAAGTTGGCTGCCGAGAGCGTGTATGTGGATCGTCTCGCCCGGGTGCGCAAGGAGATGTCGGCGAGGGGGGTGGATTCACTGATCCTGTCGGTCGGCCACGACCTGCCGTATCTCACGGGATACCAGGCCATGCCGCTCGAGCGGCTCACACTGCTGGTCGTGCCGCGCGAGGGTGATGCCACGATGCTGATCCCGCGACTCGAGGCACCGCGCGTCGTCGAGATGCCGTCGGTGTTCTCCTTGCTGCCGTGGAACGAGACGGACGACCCCATCGCGATCGCGCACCGGGTGCTCGGGTCGGCCACCACAGTCGCGGTCGGCGACCGGATGTGGTCGCGGTTCCTGGTCGATCTGATCGCGCACCGGCCCTCCACCGTGTGGGCGAGGTCGGTGACGGTGATGGAGCCGTTGCGCTCGCGGAAGGACGCCGCCGAGATCGCGGTGCTGGCCGCCGCTGGCGCCGCAGCGGACCGTGTCGCGGCGCAGCTCCACAGCGGCGAGATCAGGTTGGTGGGTCGCACCGAAGCCGACGTCTCGGCCGACATCGGTGCGCGGTTGATCGCCGAGGGCCACGACAAGGTGAACTTTGCGATCGTTGCCGCCGGCGAGAACGCGGCGAGCCCGCACCACCACGCGGGGAGCAGGGTGATCCGTGGGGGAGAGATCGTGCTCTGCGACTTCGGTGGGACGATGGATGGCTACTGCAGCGACATCACCCGGTGCGTGCACATCGGCGAGGTGCCCGCCGACATCGCCGAGGCCTACGCCGTTCTCCACGAGGCACAGTCAGCGGGCGTGCGTGCCGGCACGATCGGCACGCCATGCGAGGGGGTCGACGCCGCCGCTCGTTCGGTGATCGACGCCGCCGGGTACGGCGAGTGGTTCGTGCACCGCACCGGCCACGGCATCGGCATGGAGGAGCACGAGGATCCCTACATGGTCAGGGGCAACGCGACGCCGATCGAGCCGGGCCATGCCTACAGCGTCGAGCCCGGCATCTACATCCCGGGCAAGTGGGGCATGCGACTCGAGGACATCGTGGTGGCGACCACCGATGGACCACGAGCCCTGAACGCGGCGAACCACGATCTCGTGGTCGTCGCGGGCTGACGCCGACGTGATCCGACTGGACGCGGCCACCGTCCTGCTCCAGTGGGCGACCGGCGGCTTGTTCTTCCTGTGGTGGACCACGCGCCGTCATGCGATCGGTGCCGGATACGGGTGGCTCCTCCGGGGCATCTACTCGGTGCTCGCCGCGGGGGGAATCGCCGCCGCGGTCGCCACCGACGGGGTGATCCTCGTGCGCGAGGCAACCGCTGCCGCTGTCGTTGTCGTGTCGCTCGCGACTCTCCGGCGGACGAACCCGCGATGGGATCTCGTGGCACCGGTGCTCGGTGCGGTGGGGGTGCTCGCTGCCGCCGTCGATGCGGCGAACGCCGTCGGTGACATCGCGGTGAGCCTCGTGCGCGTCGCAGTCGGCACGGTGTTCCTCGGGGCGGTGAGCGATGCGATGCTCCTCGGCCACTGGTATCTCGTGCAGCCGGGTCTTCCGCGGTCGACCCTGAACGAACTGGTCTCGGTCATGCGCGTGGTCGCACCCGTTGAGATCGTGGTGATGCTGCTGCCCACCGGGATGGTGAGCGTGTTCACCGGTGCGGTCGACGACGGCTGGGACGGCACCCTCGGGTGGTTCTGGGCGGCCTGCGCGGTCACCACCGTCGTGCTGGTGGAGGTGACCCGAGTCGCGCTGCGCGAGAAGAGCTATTCGGCGGTGATGGCGGCCACGGGACTGCTGTACCTGGCGATCCTCTCCGCTTTCGGCACGGATCTCGTGTCACGAGCGGTGCTCGCCTGAGCACCGCGTTGGTCACGTGACCTTGGAGTAGTCGACGGTGAACCAGCGCTCGGGCACGGTCGACACGCGAACCGACTCCCCGTCGGCGTCCCCCGAGCCACCCTCGACGTAGCGGTCGCCACCCCTCACGCCTAGATATCGGTGTGCCATCGGCCGACTGTGGAGTTCGGTGTCGGCGGGAGAGATCGTGGCGGGTCCCTCGATCGACACGTATTTGTACGGCAGGGACTCGTTCTGTGCGCACAGGCTGAATCGCATCGACCGCCGGAGGAGTCGTCCCTTCACCGAGTCGAGCGAGGTGAGGAACCACAACTCGCCGCCCGGTTCGTACTCGTACCAGACGGGAACGGTCAACGGTGGTCCATCGGCCCGCTCGATCCCGAGGATCCCCACGTGGAGATCGGCGAGGAACTGCTCCCGCTCATGCGTGGTCATCGACAGTGCGCCCATGGTTCTCCCGTTTCTCCTCGAGGCCGGGCATCCCGGTGATCGTCCCGGTGAAAGTCGTCGAACCGTCCCGGTTTGCGATCGGGTGACCGCCCGGCCCGACAGTACCGGGTCGCGGGTCGCACGCGCCGACGTGGACGGGTGCGGCGGGTTGCCGTGTGCGGGGGCCGACGTCCGGACCCCGCCGAACTCTCGCCCACGCGGCGGAGAGCCCCGTCGCAGCAGCGGTGTCAGAAGACGGCGTCGGTGGCGCGGATCTCGGCGGGGTCCAGGCCGAGACCCGCGAGAATCTCGTCGGTGTGCTCGCCACGCATCGGTGCATGGGACACAACACCCGTCGGAGTGCCGTGGAAACGGGGTGCATGACGTGCCTCGCGGATGCGACCCGCCACGGGGTGCTCGCGCTTGAAGAAGCTCGCGTTGTGCACCACCTGGGGTTCATCGGGTGCCGAGACGAGGGTGTTGATGCTGCTCGCGGGCACATCGTGGACCAGGGCATTGGCGAGGAACTCCTCGACGGTGATCGCATCGGTGAGCTTCTTGACCTCGGTGCGCAGGTCGGCAACGTTCACCGACCGGGCCCCGGCATCGGCGAAGCGAGGATCGTCGAGCAGATGGCTCCCGTTGAGGGCGCGCATGTAGCCCTCGAACTCGGGCTGGGACACCGCCGACACGGCAACGAAACCATCCCTCAGCTCGAGCGCGGCATAGTTCTCGCCGATCGTGGGCGTGCGCGTGACGTCATCGTCGAGAAGTGCCACGTCCATCGCCGTGTCGGGCCACATGAACGAGATCGCGGCATCCAGCATGGCGACCTCGACGTGTTGACCACCCGCACCGCGCTCCCGCGCGAACAGCGCGGCGGTCACGGCCTGGGCGACTGTGTACGAGGTGACCTTGTCGCAGACGAGGGTGCGGAAGATCTGCGGTCGACTCGTGGCGCGGTCCGTCTGCACGGATGCGAGTCCGGACGCGGCCTGGATGATGTTGTCGTAGACACGTTGTCCGCTGCGCGGCCCGTCTTGGCCGAAGCCACTGATCGAGACGTAGACGATGCCCGGGTTCATCGCGCGCACGCTCTCGTAGCCGAAGCCGAGCTTGTCGAGTGCGCCGGGCCGGAAGTTCTGGATCAGCACGTCGGCATCGGACAGGAGCGCTCGCAGGATCTCGCCGCCGCGGTCGGACTTCAGGTTGATCCCGATCGAGCGCTTCCCGCGGTTGTTGAGCGCGAAGATCCCCGTCATTCCACCCTTGGAACTGCCGAGGAACCGCATCATGTCGCCGATTCCGGGGGACTCCACCTTGACGACATCGGCACCCTGGTCGGCGAGCATCATCGCCGAGAGCGGTCCCGAGATCATCACCGACATGTCCACGACCTTCACGCCCGAGAGCGGGCCGGACGACGTCACGCGGGGGCCCCCGGCGCCACGAGCGGCCACGGGCACTCGCGCTCCAGCACGAGGGCCAACTCGAGGAGGATCTGCTCGGAGAAATGCGGCCCCAAGATCTGGAGGCCCACCGGCAGGCCATCGACGGTGCCGGCGGGAACGGAGATGCCTGGGTTGCCGTGGAGGTTGCAGGGGAACGTGAGGACACCATTGTTGCGCGCGCCCGCCTTGATGCCGCCGAACTCCGATGGCAACGGTCCCTCGGCGGAGAAGGCGACATCGGGATTAGAGGCCGTGATCACCAGATCGACCTGGTCGAATATCTCGGCCATGCGTGCGTTGAAACGTGCACGCCTCTCCTCGAGACGACCGCGCGCCTCGGCGTTGTAGAGGCCCTCGGCCATCTCCATTCCCGCCCGCATCTCGGGGGTCAGTTGATCGGCGCACGCGGGCCACTTGTCTCCGAGCAGAGCCGACAGACCGAGGTTGCCGCTGATCGCCCATGCGGCGCCCATTCGCGGCAGGGTCGTGTCGACACCGTCGATGCGCACGAGCCCCGCCGCGCGCACCAAGTGCTCCGCGGCCCCGAGCAGCACGTGCCACATCGCCGGAGACACCGTCGCGCCACCCCAGTCGTCGACGACCGCGACTCTCAGTCCCCGCACGGGGACCGAGCCGAGCGCCGCCTCCCATCCCTCGACGCGTGGTAGCGAGAGCGGATCGCGCGCGTCGTGGCCGTTGGCCGCGTCGAACCATCGCGCCGTGTCGCGCACGCTCCGGCTGAGACACCCGACCGTGACGGTGAGGTTGCCGTACTGCGCGTTCGGTCCCCGCGGGATGCGGCCGTACGTCGACTTGAGCCCGACGAGACCGGTGAACCCGGCCGGGATGCGGATGGATCCGCCACCATCGCCGCCGGTGGCGAGGGTGAAGAGCCCGCCGGCGACACCGGCCGCGCTGCCCCCCGAGGATCCGCCCGGGGTGCGCGCGAGGTTCCACGGGTTCGAGGTTGCACCGTTCAGGTGGGTGCGCGTGAGGTTCACTCCACCGAACTCACTGGCCGTGGTGAGACCGAACGGCACGACTCCACCACGTCCGACGATTCGCTCGACCGGAATCGAGGTCTCCGTCGCGATGTCGCCGGCGAACACGAGGGAGGCTCCGGTGTCGGGCCACCCGCTGACCATGTCGAGCTCCTTGACGCCGAGCGGAACACCGCCGAAGGGGAGCGAGACGTCGGCCTTCTCGGCCCCGGCGAGCGCGCGCTCGGGATCCACGAACGAGACCGCATTCAGCGAACTCGCCGCGGTCGCGTCGAGCGTCGCTTGCATCTCCTCTCGGGGCGACCGGCGCCCCGTCCTGAATTCCTCGACGAGCGAGCACGCATCGCCCAACCAAGGTGTATCGGCCATGCGCGCGACGCTAGTCCAGTTGTGCGGCGCACGATCCCGCCGTCGGGAGGCACCGCAACTAAGGTCGCAAGTGCGCTATGGACAGTCGTGCCTTCCTCGGACTCGTGGAGACGCATAACCCGTACCGCTGGCACCTCCCCGTCGAGACACGCCTGTGCACGGGCGGGAAATTCCTGTACGGGGGAGCAGGCCTCGGGGCCGCGATCTCGGCCCTGGAGGGCACCACGGGGCGCCACCTGGTCTGGTCGAGCGCCCAGTACCTCAGCTACGCCCGACCGGGCGAGGTGATGGACATCGATGTGATCGTGCCCGTGACTGGGCACACGATCACCCAGGCGCGCGTCGTTGCGCACGTCGGCGAGCGCGAGATCCTGGTGGTCAACGCAGCCCTCGGTGACAGGGACTTCGCCCTCCAGGGTCAGTGGGAGACTGCCCCCCGGGCACCACACCCCGACGAGTGCCCCGACTACCGGCACCGTCACCCGCACGGGGGCACCATCCACGACTACATGGACGAACGCATCGTCAGCGTGCGCAGCGAGGCAGAACTCGACGGCACCGTCAACGACGGCCACACCGTGATGTGGACGCGCCTGCCCCAGGTGATCGAGGGTGTCGACGCCGCCACACTCGGCGTCCTCGGTGACTTCGTGCCGCGCGGGGTCGGTCAGGCCCTCGGCATCCGCGGTGGGGGCAACAGTCTCGACAACACACTCAGGGTGATGAACCTCGTGCCGACCACCTGGGTGCTGATCGACATCAAAGTGCACGGTCTGGCGCGCGGGTTCGGCCACGGACTGGTGCACATGTACGCCGAGGACGGGACCCTGATGGCGACGGCGAGCCAGAGCTGCATCGCGCGCATCCACCGCGATCGCGACGAGACCGCCGATGGCCGACGGAGCACGATGTCGGGGAGGACAGCATGAACGCCTACGGCGCCGCGCCACAGCACGGGACAACGGTGCGACCGGGAATGACCGTGCCCCTGCCGGGGCCGTTGCACTCGCACCGCGAGAAGCTCGGCGAGCTCGCCGACCTGGGCTACACCGACATCTGGTCGGCGGAGGCCGACGGTGCCGATGCGTTCACACCGCTCGCACTGGCCGCCGCGTGGGAGCCGCGACTGCGTCTCGGCACGGCGATAGTGCCGGCCTACACCCGCAGCCCCGCGTGCCTCGCCCAGTCGGTGGCATCGCTCGCCGACGCGGCTCCCGGCAGGTTCGCGATCGGCATCGGATCGTCGAGCAATGTGATCGTCGAGCGCTGGAACGGTGTTCCGTTCGAGGAGCCCTACAAGAAGGTGCGCGACGTGGTGCGTTTCCTGAACGATGCTCTCTCGGGCGAGAAGGTGGTGGGCACCTATGACACCTTCAAGGTCGACGGCTTCCGGCTCGGCATCAAGCCCGAGCACAAGCCTGCGATCCTGGTGGCGGCCCTGCGCGAGGGGATGCTCCGCCTCGCCGCGCGCGAGGCCGACGGCACGATCATCAACTGGCTGAGCCCCGACGACGTCACCCGCGTCGCCCAGGTGGTGCGCGATGCCGCCGGGGGAGTGCCCAAGGAGATCGTCGCGCGCATTTTCGTGTGTCCATCGGAGAATGCAGAAGTGGTGCGCCAGGGTGCGAGGTTCGCGATCGCGGCCTACCTGAACGTGCCCGTCTATGCCGCGTTCCACGCATGGCTCGGGAGATCGGATGAGTTGAAGGGAATGTGGGACGCATGGAAGACGGGTGAGCGCAAGGCGGCACTCGCTGCGATCCCCGACTCGGTCGTCGACGATCTCATCGTGCACGGGTCGCCCGCCGAGTGCCGTGAGAAGATCAAGCGGTACTTCGACAACGGAGTGACCACCTCGTCGCTCGCGATCATGCCCTTCGACCCGCAGTTGAAGCACTGGGACGCCGTGCGGGCGCTCGCCCCGAACGCATGACCGCCCCCGCGAGCGCACCGGCCCCCGCCACGGGTGGTGTCACCCGCGAGGGATGGCTGCTTCTTCTGCGCACCCTGCGCGTGCAGGAGCGCGCGCTGCTCGTCGGCGCCGGGGTGGGTCTGGCGTGGACACTCGGCAAGGTGTCGGTGCCCCAGCTCACGCGGCTCGCAATCGACCGCGGCATCGAGAAGAACGGATCGCTCGTCTTCTGGACGCTCCTGATCATGGGTGCCGCCATCGTGGCGGGGGTGTTCGCGGCATGGCGGCGCTACATCGCCTTCCGCGAGAGCAGGCTCACCGAGACGATGCTGCGCGAGCGTCTGTTCTCCCACATCCAGGGCCTGCACGTCGGCTTCCACGACCGTGCCCAGACGGGCCAACTGATGAGCCGGTCCTCGAGTGACCTCCAGCAGGTTCAGGGCTTCGTCGTGAACATCCCGATCTTCGTCTCCCAGATCACGATGGTGCTCGGCGTCGTGGTCATCCTGATGCTGTCGGATCCGATCCTGGCTCTCGTGTCGCTCGCTCCACTGCCATTCATCAACGTGTCGGCGCGCCGTTTCTCCCATCGCATCCATCCCGTGGTGATCGCGGTCCAGCAGGAGCAGGCCCAACTCGCCAACATCGTCGAGGAGAGCGTGTCGGGAATCCGCGTGGTGAAGGGATTCGGCGCGGAGTCGGTGCAGCAGCGGCGACTCGAGCGCGAGGCCGACGACATCCGGCGCGAGTCGATGGTCGCTGCGCGCATACGCAGTCGCTTCCTGCCGGCCATCGACCTGCTGCCCTCGCTCGGCCTCGTGGCGGTGCTCGGTCTCGGCGGGCACAGGGTGATCAACGGCGACATGACGCTCGGCGGACTGGTCGCGTTCAACACCTATCTCACGATGCTCATCTGGCCGATGCGCAACATCGGCATGACGGTGGCCTTCGCCCAGCGCGCGGCGGCCGCCCTGCTGCGCGTGAACGAGGTGCTCTCCGAGGAGCCCGCGATCGCCGACCCTCCCAGGCCACGGTCGTTGCCGGCGGCGGGACTGGCCCAGCCGGTGGGTGCGGTCCGTTTCGGCGCGGTGCGCTTCGCCTACGACATCGGCCACACCAAGGTGGGAGTTCTGGAGGGCCTGACACTCGACATCGCGCCGGGGGAGTCGGTGGCGATCGTGGGCGCGACCGGCTCGGGCAAGTCGACGATCGCGCGCCTGTTGCTGCGCTTCTACGACCCGCAATCCGGGGTCGTGAGGCTCGATGGGGTCGACCTGCGCGACCTTCGCCTCGCCGATCTGCGTCGGGCAGTCGGCGTGGTGTTCGAGGACACCCTGCTCTTCCACGACACTGTCTCGGCGAACATCGCCTTCGCCAAGCCGGGCATCGACGCCGACGTCGTCGTGCGGGCGGCGCGGCTCGCCGGCGCTCACGACTTCATCATGCAGTTGCCGCACGGCTACGACACGGCCCTGGGGGAGCGCGGGTACTCGCTCTCGGGTGGTCAGCGCCAGCGGATCGCGATCGCACGTGCGATCGTGGCTGATCCCCGTGTGTTGGTGCTCGACGACGCGACTTCGGCGGTGGACCCGACCAAGGAGCACGAGATCCGTGACGCCCTCGCCACGGTGATGCGCAACCGCACCACCCTCGTGATCGCGCATCGACCCGCCACGATCGAACTCGCCGACCGCGCGGTGCTGCTCGACGGCGGCATGATCGCCGCGACAGGCACCCATCGCGAGCTGCTCGAGTCGAATGACCGGTACCGCGAGGTGCTGGCCGCACTGGAGCGCGGCGCGATGCCCGTGGCGGGAGGGTCCTGACATGTGGGCCGGTGGTGGCGGGCGCGGGCGCGGCCCCGGTGTGATCGAGGAGGACGACAGGCTCGACCGCACCCAGACGCGCGTGGTGCTCGCGCGCAGCGTCAAGATGGCCGGGGAGTTCCGCCGCAAGGCCGCCCAGGCGATGGCCTACGTGGTGGTCACGGTGTTCTGCACGCTCGCGGGGCCGGTCATCGTGCGCCACGGGATCGACGCGGGCATCAAGAAGTCCGACACCGCGACCCTCAACTGGAGCGTGGCCGCCTACCTGGTGGTCGTGGCCGTGGCCTACGTGGTGGGCCGGCTCCAGTACGTCGCGCTGAACCAGGCGGGCGAGGGCTTCCTGCGCCTGTTGCGCCTGCGGGTCTTCGAGCGGATGCAGAGCCAGTCGTTGGCCTTCTTCGACCGCGAGAAGGCCGGTGTGCTGGTGGCACGCATGACCGCCGACATCGAGTCGATGGCCGAGCTCGTGCAGTGGGGACTGATGCAGTTCCTGTCGGCGTTCCTGTTGCTCTTCTTCGCGTTCTTCCTTCTGTTCACCCTGTCCTGGGAACTGACCTTGATCACCTTGATCGTCTTTCCATTCATCATCGCGGCATCCGTGAAGTTCCAGCGCGACTCGAACAAGGCCTACCTCGAGGTGCGCGAGAAGGTGGGTGCGAACCTCTCGGCCCTGCAGGAGGGGATCGCGGGGGTTCGCGTCATTCAGGCGTACGCACGAGAGGACGAGCAGATCCGCCGGTTCGAGGAGTCGAACCGCGCGCTCTACCGCAGCCACCTGCACTCGGTGAAGGTGAGCACCTGGTACTTCGGGTTGATCGAGTACGCCGGCATCGCCTCGCAGGCACTGATCGTGGGTATCGGGGGCTGGTTGGTGCACCGAGGGTCGGTGTCGCTCGGCACCGTGGTGGCTTTCGTGCTGCTGCTCGCGAACCTCTTCGATCCGGTGCAGCAGCTCTCGCAGCTCTACAACACTCTCCAGTCGGCGGCGGCATCGTTGCACAAGTTGTTCGGGATCCTCGATGCCGAGCCCGATGTCGCCGAGGCGCTCGACCCCGTCCCACTGCCGGCACGGGGCGACCTCGTCGTCGACGGCGTCACCTTCACCTACGCAGGGGGAGCGAGGCCGGCCCTCGACGATGTCTCGCTCGTGCTGCGAGCCGGCACGCGACTCGCCCTCGTCGGGCCCACGGGCGCGGGGAAGTCGACACTCGCCAAGTTGATGGCGAGGCTGTACGACCCTTCGGCGGGTCGCGCCACCTTCGGGGGTGTCGATCTGCGTCGTGCCTCCACGGCCGATTTGCGCGATCGCATCGTCGTCATCCCCCAGGAGGGCTTTCTCTTCGGGGGCACGATCCGGGACAACCTGCTCATCGCGCGTCCGGATGCGACCGAGGATGAGGTCCGCGGGGCGCTTGCCTCGCTCGGTGTGTTGGAGCGCTTCGAGTCCTTCAGCGAGGGCCTCGACACGGAGGTGCGCGAGCGGGGATCACGGCTCTCGGCCGGTGAGCGCCAGTTGGTCGCCCTATCGCGCGCGGCGCTGGTGAATCCGGCGGTTCTCGTGCTCGACGAGGCGACCTCGAACCTCGACCCCGGCACCGAGATGTTGATCGAGGCGGCACTCGAGCGCCTGATGGCCGGGCGGAGCGTGATCGTGGTGGCGCACCGACTCACGACGGTGAAGCGCGCCGACCGGATCGCTGTCGTCGCCGACGCGCGGATCACGGAGTCGGGAACCCACGACGAGCTCGTCGCGCTCGGTGGCCACTATGCGCAGCTGGTAGCAAACTGGGACAAGAGCCAGCTGACTTGAGCCGAAGCATGGCAATCGGCTTTACATGTGGTCGAGCGAATGTGTCTATGTAGGTTTACGTCTGATGGATGCTGATGCAGTGTTCAAAAAGCAAATCTTGAGTATCGGATGTTCGAACGTAAAGGATTTGAGTGACTCAGAGATCGCAGAAATGGTCCTGAAATTCGCGATCTGGCTTCCTGCTGAGACCCACGCGAAAACTCCCTGGCTGGCGCCGTACGCGATTAGAAGACAACGTATCCGGATCGAACCAAATGCCCCTGGTCCTAAACGTGATCTTTGGGGTTTGCCAACAGACCAAGGTTATTTTGCAGATGACAATTCTCTCATCAAGAGTTTTGCGCTGAAGTCAACCGTCGTGCCAGAAAATAATCCGTACGAGAATGAAAAGATAACAAAGGGGCTCGTCTGTTGTCACATCTGGTCAGGTACTACAGGTAAGCCACTACTTTTTTCCTTTGTTCCAAATCTCGTATGGCTTCCCAAGTCCTTGGCGCCGTTTACTGATGCGAACTTTGGCAAAGCCTCACATCCTGCACAGATTGCGCTGAAGCACGCCTCTCGCATTCGATTTGGTGTCGAGCACACACTTCCAAGAGTTGAGAGCGCTTGGTCGCTTCTAGACGCTCCCTCAGGAACCCAGATTCATGGCGGTCAATTCAGCGAACTTTCTGATAACGGAAAGATCTCCGAACTAGTAAGAGACAGGGTTAGCAGGTTCACTGCGTTCCTCAACGCATTGTTGGACCCCGATCTCTCAGTTCCGCAGCGCTTTAGCAAGCGTTATCATGCGGGAGTTGGCGATCGAATAGACCGATCCGTCTTGACAGTTCAAGAGTGGTTAAGTGCAGAAGTGATGAAGCAACTAATCACGGAGATGAATGATTCGATTGTGCCTAATTGATCTCGCTTCTGTTCTACTTTCGCCTAGAAAAATTGAACAAAGAAAGATTCAGTCGCGGGCGACGAAGTACTTGGCCTTGGGGTGGTGGCAGATGATCGCCGACGTCGTCTGCTCCGGCTGGTACTGCCAACCGGTCTCCTCGTTCACCTCGATACCGATCCGACCCGCTTGGAGGAGCGTCGCGACTGTCGCATTGTCCTCCAGATCCGGGCAGGCGGGGTAGCCCCACGAGTAGCGCCCGCCCCTGTACTGCTGGCGGAACAGCCCCGCGAGCGACGGACCGTCCTGGTCGACAAAACCCCACTCGGTGCGGATGCGGTGGTGCCAGTACTCGGCGAGTGCCTCGGCCATCTCCACTCCCATGCCGTGGATGACCATGTAGTCCTGGTAGCGGTTCTCGGCGAACAGTTCGGCCGCCTTGTCGCTGACCGCGCGACCCATCGTGACGATGTGGAAAGCGGCGTAGTCGGTCTCACCGGAATCGACCGACCGGAAGACATCGGCGATGCACATCCATGGCTCGACCCTCTGGCGGGGATAGGTGAACCTGCACTTCTCCCTCGTGCGCGACTCGTCCTCCCACACGATGAGATCGTTGCCGTCGGCATTCACGCAGAAGTAGCCGTAGACCACCTGTGGGACCAGCCATCCACCGGCCTTGGCGGCGGCGAGTTGTTCGCGCAGGACCGGCCGGATCCGGTCCTTGAAGTCGGCGTCGGTCTCGCCCTCCTCGGGGCGGTACTGCCACTGATTGCGAAAGAGTGCCGTCTCGTTCACGTACTCGGCGATTTCGTCGAGGCCGATCCCCTTTACGACCTTGGTGCCGAGGAACGGTGGCACGAAGACACAGTTGTCGGTCTCCACCTCGGGTGAGCGCGCCGGCAGGGTGGAGGGGTCGATCTCGACTTTCTCCCGGCGCGGAATCGCACGCACGGAGGGTGTGCGTCCAAAGTCGGGGTCGTCGGCACCCGTGCGCTTCAATTCCATCAGACGGTCCAGTGTGGCGAGTCCCTCGAAGGCGTCGCGACCGTAGAAGACGCGACCGTCGTAGACGCGGCGCAGGTCCTGCTCGACGTACGAGCGGGTGAGCGCGGCGCCACCGAGCAGCACCGGAATGTCGGCCAGACCCTGGGCGTTCATCTCCTCCAAGTTCTCGCGCATGATGACCGTCGACTTCACGAGCAATCCGCTCATGCCGAGAGCGTCAGCGCCGGTCTCCCGGACCTTGGCGATCATCTCGGCGATCGGCACCTTGATTCCGATGTTGTGCACCTCGTAGCCGTTGTTGGTGCAGATGATGTCGACGAGGTTCTTCCCGATGTCGTGCACGTCGCCCCTCACGGTGGCGAGCACGAGCTTGCCCTTGCTCATCGAGGCGCCCGATGTGTCCATGTGCGGCTCCAGGTGGCCGACGGCGGACTTCATCGTCTCGGCGCTCTGAAGCACGAACGGCAGCTGCATCTTCCCCGATCCGAACAACTCGCCCACCTCTCGCATGCCGTCGAGGAGGATCTCGTTGATGATGTCGAGCGGGGCGACCCCCGCCGACATGGCCCGGTCCAGGTCGGCTGCGAGGCCGTCCCGGTCTCCGTCGATGATCCGCTGGCGGAGCAGCTGCTGCACGGTCCAGTCCGAGCGGTCCTCCTTGACCACGGCGACAGAGGACACGCCGGCGAACATCTCGAGCAAGCGCGTCAACGGGTCGTAGTCGGGTCGGCGACGATCGTGGATGAGATCCAGGCAGACCTCCACCTGCTCGGCGTCGATGCGCGTGAGCGGCAGGATCTTGCTCGCATGCAGGATCGCGGAATCCAGTCCGTACTCGCGCGCCTCGGCCAAAAAGACACTGTTGAGCACCTGGCGGGTCGCGGGCGAGAGCCCGAACGAGACGTTCGACAGACCGAGCACGGTGTGGGCGCCGGGGATCTCGGACTTGATGCGCCGGATCGCCTCAAGCGTTGCGATCCCATCGCGGCGGAGGTCCTCGTCGCCCGTGCCTATCGGGAAGGTCAGGGGATCGAAGATCAGGTCCTCGGCCGAGAGTCCGTAGCGGTCCACGGCGATGCCGTGGATGCGGTGCGCCACCTCCATCTTCCACTCCACGTCGCGTGCCTGGCCCCGCTCGTCGATGAGGAGGCAGATCACAGCCGCGCCGTAGTCGCGGGCGAGACCGAACACCCTGTCGAGCCGGCTCCCCTCGGCGTCGCCGTCCTCGAGGTTGGCCGAGTTCAGGATGCATCGGCCCCCTGCGTGCATGAGGCCCGCCTCCATCACCCCGGGCTCGGTCGAGTCGAGCACGAGCGGCGCGCTCGCCTGGCTGGCGAAGCGCCGGCTGATCTCGTCCATGTCGACAGTTCCATCGCGCCCCACGTAGTCGACGCAGACGTCGAGCACGTGGCTGCCCTCGCGGATCTGGTCGTTGGCCATGCGAAGGCAGGTGTCCCAGTCGCCGGTGAGCATCGCATCGCGGAAGAGTTTCGAGCCGTTCGCGTTCGTGCGCTCACCGATGATGAGGAACGAGTTGTCCTGCTCGATCGTGACCGGCGAGTAGAGAGATGTCACGCTCGGTTCAGTCACGGGCGTGCGCCGCTTCGGTTCGAGGTCGCGCACGGCCTCGACCACGAGTCTGAGGTGCTCGGGGGTGGTGCCGCAGCAGCCGCCCACGACCCCGATGCCGAGGTCCACGACGTGGTGCCGGTGGAACTCGGCGAGCTGTGCGGGGGTGAGGTCGTAGTGGGTGTGGCCGTCGACGATGCTCGGCATGCCGGCGTTGGGTATCACCGAGATCGGGATGAGCGAGTGCTCGCTCAGGTAGCGCAGATGCTCCTGCATCTCGGCGGGACCGGTGGCACAGTTGATGCCGATGACGTCGGGCTTCATCGCCTGCAACGCGCTGTAGGCGGCACCGATCTCGGTTCCCACCAGCATCCGCCCGGTGGTCTCGATGGTGACCTGCACCTGGATCGGCACCTCGCGCCCGACCGCGCGCATCGCGCGGCGGCACGCCTGCATGGCGGCCTTGACCTGGAGCAGATCCATGCATGTCTCCAAGAGGAAGAAGTCGGCACCGCCGACGAGCAGCCCGTGCGCCTGTTCCGTGTAGGCCTCGCGCAACTCGGCGAATCCGACGTGGCCCAGGCTCGGCAGCTTGGTGCCCGGCCCGATCGATCCCGCCACGTAGCGGGTGCGCCCGTCCGAGGCAAAATCATCGGCCACGCGGCGGGCGATCGACGCCGCCGACACGTTCAGGTCGTGGGCGCGCTCGGGGATCTCGTACTCCGCCAGTACGGTCGAGAATGCGCCGAACGAAGCGGTCTCGATCACATCGACCCCGACCGAGAGGAATGCCGCGTGCATCTGCTCGATCACGTCGGGTCGGGTCGCGCACAGCAACTCGTTGCAACCCTCCAGTGCGGCTCCGCCGAAGTCGTCGGGTCCCAGGTCGATGCCCTGCACGAAGGTGCCGAACGCACCGTCGAACACGACGACCCGTTCGCGCACCGCGTCGAGGAACGGTTGGCGAGTCATTGCTCCCCAACGCTAGTCGGGGTGCGCCTTTTCCGGACGGCGTGCTCGTAGCATTCCATCCGTGAGTCGCGTCAAGATCTACACCCGCGAGGGCGACGACGGTACGACCGGGCTCTTCTACGGCGGGCGTGTGCCAAAAGACTCAGATCTGCCCCGCGCCTACGGGGCCGTCGACGAAGCGCAGGCTGTGATCGGTCTTGTGAGGGTGGCCGCGGGCCACGGTGGCGAGGTCGACGCCATCGTGGTGCCGGTGATGAAGGATCTCTACGTGCTGATGGCCGAACTCGCCACGCTGCCCGACAACCGCCACAAACTCGACCCTGGTCGCAGTTGCGTGACCCCCGAGATGGTCGACCGACTCGAGTCGATCATCGACGACCTCGACACCAAATTCGACCCGCCGACCGAGTTCGTCGTGCCGGGTGAGCATCCAGTCGCGGCCTGGCTCGATTTCGCGCGCACGACCGTGCGGCGCGCCGAGCGGCAGGCCTTCTCGGCGGCACCACCGCCCAGTTATGTGGTGCCATACCTGAACCGCCTCTCCGATCTCTTGTGGACTATGGCCCGTTGGCAAGAGGGCCAGTCGCGGCCGGTCAAGAGCATCTGAGCACTGATGCAGCCCACGTGCGGTCCCGCTGACGGTCGGCACGGCGGATCGGGCAGCCCGTGCCCCTCTGTGGTCGGCGAGGGTCGCTCGTAGGCTGGAGGACATGCGCACCGCATTCTCCACCGCCAAGTCAGCACCCTCGCAGGTCTCCGCCGAGATCGTTCCCGTCGCCGCCTCGGGACCGATTCCCGCTGGTCTTGGTGTGACGAGGACAGATCTGGTCGGGGTCGGATTCGAGGCCAAGGCCGGACAGACCTATGCGATGCCGTCCGCGGGACGGGGCAAGCCGGTGCGCGTGCTCGTCGGGATCGGTGAGGTGCGCGACCTCGACGAGAACGGTCTGCGCACGATCGCAGCCGCCGCGGCGCGCGCGTGCGTCCGACACGAGTCGGTGTCCACCACCCTCGGAGGTGTCCTGCGCGGCAACGCCCGCGGGGGAGCAAGGGCAGTGGTGGAGGGCATGGGGCTCGCGCTCCACCGTTGGCACGACCTGAAGAACGACAAGGCCGGGCTCGCCAAGCTGACCAAGGTCGTGCTGGTGTCCGCCGACAAGGGCGCCGACACCAAGGCCGGCATGGACGCCGGTGTCGTCACCGCCGGCGCGGTGTGCCTGGCTCGCGATCTCGCCAACACGCCTCCTTCGCACCTGACTGCACTCAAGCTCGCCGACAAGGCCGTCGAAGTCGCCCGGCAGACGGGACTTCGCGCGACCGTCTACAACCGCGACCAGTTGATCGCGATGGGCTGTGGTGGCATCGTCGGCGTGAACGCGGGATCCAAGGAGCCGCCGCGCATGGTCAAGCTCGTCCACGCACCGGCCGGTGCGCGCACGAGGGTCGTGCTCGTCGGCAAGGGTGTGATGTACGACTCGGGCGGAATATCGCTGAAGCCGAGTGATGCGAGCCACGCGTCGATGAAAATGGACATGAGCGGGGCGGCTGCGGTGCTCGCCACGATGTCGGCCTTGCGCGCATTGAAGGTGAAGACGCACGTCACCGCGTACCTCATGTGCACCGACAACCTCCCGTCGGGCAGTGCGATGAAGCTGGGCGACGTGCTCACGATGCGCAACGGCAAGACCGTCGAGATCCACAACACCGACGCCGAGGGTCGCCTGATCCTCGCCGATGGCCTGTCGCTCGGGGCCGAGTCGAAGCCCGATGCGATGCTGAACATCGCCACGCTCACCGGCGCCTGCATGGCCGCCCTCGGCAAGCGCATGGCCGGTGTGCTCTCGAACAATGCCGGTGTCGTGGAGCAGATCAAGGCCTCGTCGGCGCGCACCGACGAGCTGGTCTGGGAACTCCCGTTGTTCGGGGACTATCGGCGCCTGCTCGACTCCAACGTGGCCGACATGCGCAACGTCGGCGGGCCACTGGCCGGTGCGATCACAGCGGGTCTGTTCCTCCGAGAGTTCGTGGGCAACACCCCGTGGGCCCACCTCGACATCGCCGGTCCGATGGAGGCCGACGGTGACGATGGCTGGTTGAACCGGGGTGCGACCGCATGGGGAACGCGTCTGATGATCGACTTCTGCGCCAACTTCCGCAAGCCCACCGCGCGAACTTCCCCCAGCCGGAAGAAGAAGTAGGTCCTCAGTTCTCGAGCGGTCGCAATCGTGTGGCCGCATCGGCGAGGTGGGACTCCCACTCGTCGAGTGATCCGGGCTCGCTGAGCGGAATGATCACGAACTTCGATGCACCGACATCGACGAACCTCGACACCAGCGCGCACAATGCGTCCCATCCACTCGGGACCAGCACCGAGACATCGTCGAGGTCGGGCCGCCTCGCCTTGAGACCGGCGAGCAGTGCTGCAGGCGGTTCTGCCACCGTGTAGGGAATGAGCACACCGAAGTGCTCCGGGTCGATCTCACGGTCGTGGTCGGACGCGACGCGCGTGATCGTGCCCCATCCAGCCTCCGCGTCCTCGGGAGTGACGAACGAGGGGAGCCACCCGTCGGCGAGCCGGCCGACGCGACGCAACTCGCTCGGAGCGATCCCCCCGAGCCACACCTCGGGCGGGGACTGCACCGGCTTGGGGAGCACTCGCAGGTCCGAGAAGTCGAAGTGCTTGCCGTGGAAGTCGACGGAATCCTGTGTCCAGCACGCGCGCAGGACGGCGAGTGCCTCGTCGAAGATCGTCGCACGCTCGCTGCGCTCGACGCCGAAGGCCTGTTGCTCATGGGGGTCGGCGACCCCGAGGCCGAACGCGGGCAAGAGTCGACCGCCCGACATGCGGTCGAGGGTGGCGAGTTCCTTGGCGAGCACCACTGGATTACGACCCGGCAGAACCATGACACTGGTGCCGATTTTCATCCTTTCGGTGCGGGCAGCCGCCATGGACATCGCCACGAGCGGGTCGGGGGCGTCGCCGCCGATCCTCTCGCTCAACCACAGGCTGTCGAAGCGGAGTCGCTCGAGCGCATCGACGACGCGCAGGAAGCCACCATCGTTCAGCGAGGAGCGGACGCCGAGTCCGTACCCAATGCGCACCTTCACGCGCCCATGCTTTCACAGGCCACCCCGACATCTAGCCTCCAGACGGTGCCCGAACTCGATCCGATGTCGCTCTTCCGGCTCGACGGGCGCGTCGCACTCGTGACCGGTGCCTCATCGGGCCTCGGTGCCCGGTTCGCACGCGTGCTCGCCGCGGCCGGTGCGACCGTCGCGGTGACCGGGCGCAGGGCGGACCGACTCGCGTCGCTCGTCGCTGAGGTCCCCGGGAGCGTCGCCGTCACCTGCGATCTCGCCGACGCGGACGCACGCGAGGAGATGGTCGCCGACGTTCTCGCACGTCTCGGGCGCATCGATGTCCTCGTCAACAATGCCGGTCTCAGCCACACCGTGCGGATCGAGGACGAGACGCTCGAGCAGTTCCGCGGGGTGCTCGAGGTGAACACGACCGCGGTGTGGCACCTGTCGAAGTTGTGCGGCGAGGGGATGGTCGCACGTGGGTCGGGGTCGATCGTGAACGTGGCGTCGATGCTCGGTTTGGTGGGGTCGACCCCGGTCAAGCAGGCGAACTACGCCGCCTCCAAGGGGGCGGTCGTGAACCTCACCCGTGAACTCGCGCTGCAATGGGCACGCAGGGGTGTGCGGGTGAACGCGCTGTGTCCGGGCTGGTTCCTCACCGAGATGACGGCCGGTATGGACACCGACGAGGGCTCGCAACGCCACGTCGCGGCGAACTCGCCGATCCCGCGCCTCGGCGCCGAGCACGAACTCGACGGGGCGATCCTCTACCTCGCCAGCGACGCGTCGTCGTTCATGACGGGCCAGTCGCTCGTCGTCGATGGTGGCTGGACCGCGCGATGAACCAGGGCCCCGGGTCGATCACGGCACGCGAGGCGCTCGCTGGCCCCGGTGTCAAGCCACTGCTCGCATCCAGCACGATCCTCACCACCGGCGTGATGTTGCAGGCCGCGGCGCTCGGCAAGCACGTCTTCGACATCACCGACTCCGAGCTTTCGCTCGGTCTCCTCGGACTGTCGGAGTTCCTGCCCGCGGCGCTGCTCGTCCTGGTGACGGGGACCGTCGCCGATCGTGTAAACCGGAAGCGGGTGTCGCTCACGGCGCAGGCCGGTGAGATGGTGTGCTCGATCCTGCTGATGCTCTACTCGCTGACCGATCCCACCTCGGCCGCGCCGATCTTTGCGGTCGGGGTGCTGTTCGGTGCGTGCCGTGCTTTCCTCGCACCCGCGCTGCGACCGATCGCGGCCATGATCGCCCCGGAGGGAGGCCTGCCGAGGGTGATTGCGATGTACGGAGCCACGTGGACGGGGGCTGCGATCCTCGGTCCGGCGATGAGCGGTTTCCTCTATGCGATCCACCCCGCCGTCGCATACGGGACGGCGGCGGTGTTCATCGGTGGTGGGATGTTCATGCTCTCGCTCGTGCCGCTGTCCGATTCCCTCCGGCCCCCCGTGCCGACCGAGAGGCCGACTCTGCGCGACGCGATCGAGGGCTTGGTCTTCATCCGACACACGCCGGTGCTGCTTGCGGCGATCTCGCTGGACTTGTTCGCAGTCCTGTTCGGCGGTGCGGTGGCGCTGTTGCCCGTGATCGCCGAGGAGCGACTCGGTGTCGGTGACGTGGCCTACGGATGGCTGCGGGCCGCCGGGGGGATCGGGGCGGCACTGATGGCGGTGGCGCTCGCCGTGCGCCCGGTGCGGCGACGCATCGGCCAGAAACTGCTCGTCGTCGTCGCGGTGTTCGGTGTCGCCACCGTGGTGCTCGGCACCACGAGGAGTTTCTGGGTCGCCTTCGTCGCGGTCCTCGTCGCGAATGCGGCGGACATGGTGAGTGTCTTCATTCGCAGCTCGCTCGTGCCGCTCGTGACACCCGACGAGAAGCGCGGTCGCGTGTCCGCGGTGGAGAACGTGTTCATCGGTGCATCGAACGAACTCGGGGCGTTCGAGTCCGGTGTCGTGTCGAGCCTCGTCGGCACCCCGGCCACGGTGATCGGCGGGGGAGTCGCCACGATCGTGATCGCCGGGACCTGGTGGGTCGCATTCCCGAGCCTGCGACGGATTGACCGATTCGAGGACCTCGAGTCGGCATAGTGTCTGCTGCGTGGCAGACCTGTTCGACAAAGTCGACAAGATCCCCGGCATTGACACCATCACGAGGCGGGGGATCATCGGGGAGTTCAAGCAATTCATCAACCGTGGCAACGTGGTCGATCTCGCCGTTGCCTTCGTCATGGGGGCGGCATTCAAGACCGTGATCGACTCCTTCGCCGGGACCGACAAGCAGCCCGGGGTCCTCGGTGGACTCATCGGTGCGCTGTTCGGCGGATCGCAGCCGGACTTCTCGAAGAAGGTGGTGACGCTGAACGGCTCGGACATCCCGCTCGGTGCGTTCGCGACAGCCTCGCTGAACTTCTTCCTGGTCGCGGTCGCCCTCTTCGTCGTGGTCAAGCTCTACAACAAGTTCCGCGACTCATCCGACGGTCCGGCGACGCCGACAGAGGCCGACACCGCAGCGATCCTTCGCGAGATCCGCGATGAGATGAGGATCGCCCGGGGCGAGGTTCCGCCCCCCGAATAGAGATCGCCGGGCACGGTCGTAGGATTCGCTTCCCCATGCAACTTCTGCGTCGTCTGATCGTGTGCTCCCTCGCGAGCGCAGTGCCTCTCCTGGCGGCGTGCTCGGCGTCGCGTGCGACGCCGTCGGAGGGGACACTCGCGGGAATCGGACGCATCCCCGGTGCGGCCGCCTCGGCCGGCGTGGTCACGGTGTCGGGAGTCCGCGCGATGGTTCCCGGGGTGGAGGGTCCCGTGCTCGGTGTGAACTCGGTGGGGAACCGACTGCTCGTCGTCGGGGATTCGATCCTCGCCGGGACTGCCGCGAGATACGGCGGTGCCCTGTGCTCGGCACTCGTTCCGCTCGGGTGGCAGGTGGCCGTCGAGGCAGAGGCCGGCCGCATGGTCGACTTCGGGCGCACTGTCGTGCGCGATCGCATCACCGAGGGATGGGACGCGGCCGTGGTGTTCCTCGGCACCAACTACGGGGGCAACGAGAAGACCTACGAGACCGATCTCGGTCGCATCGTCGACTCGCTCGCACCGAGACCGACCCTCCTGCTGACCGCGACCCTCCACAAGCCCCCCATCTCGCAGGTGAATCGCGTCATCCGCACGGTCGCCGCCCGGAGTCCGCACGTCTCTGTGCTCGACTGGGGCTCGGCCTCTGCCCAGAACGGTGTGCTGAACCGTGACAACGTGCATCCCACCGAGGCGGGTCGCGCGCTCCTCGTGGCCTCGATCGCGGCGGCAGTCGGCACGGCGCCGGCGGGCGCGGGAAAGTGTCTTCCGGCGCTCTACACCGATGACTCCCTCGTCACGGGGGCCGACCCGGGATCGATCCTGCCCGCCACGACGGTGACACTCCCTGCCGGAGTGCCGGCCCAGGGTGACCCGCGCCAGTCCACGACCACGGTGGCCGACGCCATCGGCCCGGCGACCGGTGTCCCCACGGTGAACACCGCGCCCGCCGTGACCTCGACCGTGGCAACGGCAGGCTGACGATGCTCCGGGTGCGCGACCTCGTCGTGGAGGTGGGAGGACGCGAGCTCGTGCGCGGTGCGACGTTCACGGTGATGGCCCGCGACAAGGTCGGTCTCGTCGGGCGCAACGGCGCGGGCAAGACATCGATGTTCAAGGTCCTCGGCGGCGAGGCGGAGGCAGCCGGAGGTTCGGTCCGGCGCTCGGGGATGTTCGGATATCTCTCGCAGGACCCGCGCTCACTCGCCGTCACCGACGGTCGCACCGCGATCGAGCGCATCCTCTCGGGTCGCGGGATCGACGCCGACCTCGAGCAACTGGAGAAGTTGCGCATCGCGATGGAAGAGAACCCCGACGACAAGGTCGTGGCCAGGTACTCGCGTGCCGAGGAGACCTTCCGGATGAAGGGTGGGTACGCGGCTGACAGCGAGGCGCGTTCGATCGCGGCGGGTCTCGGTCTGCGCGCCGACCGGCTCTCGCTGCCCCCCGGGGTCCTCTCGGGCGGGGAGCGTCGGCGCGTGGAGCTCGCGCGCATTCTCTTCGCGGGCAGCGACATGCTGCTCCTGGACGAGCCGACCAACCACCTCGACATCGACGCCAAGACATGGCTGCTCGAGTTCCTCCGCGGCTACCGGGGTGCGCTGCTCGTGATCAGTCACGATCTGGACCTGCTCGACGAGGCGATCACACGGGTGCTGCACCTGGATCGGCCCGGCGAGGAGGACACCGGCAGTCTCGTGGAGTACCGCGGCACCTACAGCCAGTACAAGCGTGCACGTGCCGACGACGAGTCGCGTGCGGTGAAGAAGGCGCAACTGCAGGCCCGCGAGGTCGCGCGTCTGCAGCAGGTGGTGGACCGATTCGGTGCGAAGGCATCGAAGGCGACAATGGCCCACAGCATCGAGAAGCGCATCGCGCGCATCGAGTCCGGGGGCACCGCACCCGCGCGGCGTGACCGAAGGATGCGCGTCAAGTTCCCCGACCCACCGCAGCCGGGCGAGACCATCATCCGTGCCCACGGTCTATCGAAGGCCTACGGGGGACCGCCAGTGTTCGAGGATGTCACGTTCGATCTCGGTCGGGGGGATCGACTGTTGGTCGTCGGGCTCAACGGTGCGGGCAAGACCTCGCTGTTGCGGGTCCTGGCTGGTCAGACCACCGCGAACCTCGGTCACTTCGAGTGGGGCCACAAGGTGGAGGCTGGATACTTCGCCCAGGAGCACGATCTCATCTCACCGGGGGAGTCCCTGGTCGACCACATGCGACGCGAGCTCCCCGGTGGGAGCACCCTCGGCGAGACCGAATTGCGGGGTCTCCTCGGCATGTTCGGACTGCAGGGGACCAAGGTGTTCCAGGAGGCGGGGTCGCTCTCGGGTGGCGAGAAGACCAAACTGGCGCTCGCGATGCTGATGGTTGGCCGCAACAACGTGCTCCTTCTCGATGAGCCGACCAACAACCTCGATCCCCAGAGCCGCGACGCGGTCGCCGGTGCCCTCGAGGACTGGAGGGGCACCATCATCATGGTCAGCCACGACACCGACTTCGTGAGGCGCCTCGCGCCGACAAAGGTGCTGCTCATGCCCGATGGACAGCTCGACTATTTCAACGACGAATGGCTCGAGGTGGTGAGTCTGGCCTGAGCGGGTCCGGTCGCCGAGCGCGCTGGTACGGTCGGTTCCGATGAAACACGGCATCTTCGGTGGGGCGGTCAACGATGGAACACTGGACGACGTCGTCGCCGAGGCACGATCTGCCGAGCGCGACGGGTTCGACAGTTTCTGGGCGCCGAACATCTTCGGCCACGACGCGCTGACGGCACTGGCCATCGTCGGCCGCGAGGTGCCGCGGATTGAACTCGGCACATCTGTCGTGCCGACGTACCCGCGTCATCCGCACGCGATCGCCCAGCAGAGCCACACGGTGGCGGCGGCATCGGGCAACCGGTTCACCCTCGGCATCGGGCTCAGCCACCGGATCGTGATCGAGAACATGCTGGGGATGTCCTACGACAAGCCGGTGCGCCATCTGAGGGAGTACCTGAGCGTGTTGATGCCGCTCTCCCGGGGCGAGACGGCACACTTCGATGGCGAGACGATCACGGTGCACGCTGGTGTCGCGGCGAAGGGTTCCCAGGGGTTCGGCGTGGTCGTGGCGGCGCTGGGTGAGCAGATGCTGCGCGTGACGGCTGCGATGGCCGACGGCACCCTCACGTGGTGCACCGGGCCCGCGACGTTGTCGTCGCACACGATCCCGACCATCACGAGAGCCGCCGAGGAACTCGGTCGCCGGGCACCACGCGTGATCGCAGCCCTCCCGGTCTGCGTGACGTCCGACAAGGCGGCCGCGGCGGAGCGTGCGGCCAAGGTGTTCGCCGTGTATGGCTCGTTGCCGAGTTACCGGGCGATGCTCGACATGGAGGGCGTCGCCGGGCCGGCCGACATCGCGATCACCGGGAGCACCGCCGAGGTGCAGGATCGGATCTCGGCGCTCGAAGTGATCGGGGTGACCGACTTCGCGGCGGTCGAGTTCGGCGCGACACCCGACGAGATCGGCCGCACCCGTGACGCCCTGAAGGGACTGCTCACCCGATGATCCCGGACGGTCTCACGACCCTGCGCGTCGACGTCATCGACGGTGTGGCGGTGGTGGTGATCGACAATCCCCCCATCAACCTGTTCGACCTCTCGCTCTATTCGGAGATGCGCCGCGTCGTGGCGGCCCTCGCTTCCGATGACGACGTGCGCGCCGTCGTCTTTCGCAGCGCGGTTCGGGACTTCTTCATCGCGCACTTCGACGTGTCGCTCATTCTGCTCCTCCCGACCGACTCCGAGTCACTGGCGACGTTGAACGACTTCCACGCGATGTGCGAGTCGCTCCGCACGATGCCCAAGCCCACGATTGCCGCGATCGACGGCCGATGCGGGGGTGGTGGGAGCGAATTCGCCCTCAGTTGCGACATGCGATTCGCGTCGCCCCCGTCGGTCCTGTGCCAACCAGAGGTGCCACTGGGGATCATCCCGGGTGGAAGCGGCACGGTGAGGCTCGCGCGTCTCGTGGGTCGGTCCCGGGCGATGGAGGCGATCCTCGGTGGGGACGACGTGGACGCGGCAACCGCCGAGAAATGGGGATGGGTCAACCGTGTCGTTGCGGATCCCGCGTCGCACGCACTGGCCCTCGCGCGTCGTATCGCCTCGTTTCCCGGGGGTGCGGTGAGAGCCGCCAAGCGCTCGGTGCTTCGTGCCGAGGACCATGTGGTCCAGGATCTGCTCGCCGAGGCCGGCGAATTCAACGGGACCCTCTCGGACCCCGCGGCTCGACGGGCAATGGAGAATTTTCTCGCGCGCGGCGGTCAGACCCGCGAGGGGGAGCAGAACCTCGGTCGTCTCGCAGGAGACCTGAACGACTGAGGTCAACCCGGCGGCTCGGGTCCCCGATCCCTCGGATGGAAGACTCGATGCGTGATGTCATTGTTCGACCATGTCGGCTTCGAGCACGGGCCGCAGATGAAGAACCACTTCATGCTCGCCCCACTGACCAACCAGCAGAGTCACGACGATGGGACGCTCTCCGAGGAGGAGTTCACATGGCTCACCAAGCGTGCTGTCGGTGGGTTCGGCCTCGTGATGACGTGTGCGGCGCACGTGCAGAGGGTCGGTCAGGGCTTCGCTGGTCAGCTGGGCGTGTTCGATGACGCGCACCTGCCGGGGCTCACCCGACTTGCGCGGGCCATCAAGGCTGAAGGGAGCCTGGCGGTCGTGCAACTGCACCACGCCGGCCGCCGGTCGCCCAGGGAACTGATCGGCACCGATCCGGTGTGCCCCTTCGACGATCCCGAGGTCGGTGCGCGCGCGCTCACATCGGGGGAGGTGGAGCAGTTGGTCGAGGACTTCGTCGTCGCCGCCGTCCGGTGCGACCGTGCCGGGTTCGACGGGGTCGAGTTGCACGGTGCCCACGACTACGTCATCTGCGAGTTCCTGAATCCCGAGGCAAACCTGCGTGGTGACCGGTGGGGCGGGTCGCTCGAGAACCGCTCCCGCGTGGTGTGGGAGATCCTGTCGGGCATCAGGTCGAGGTGCCGCCCCGAGTTCAACGTCTCGGTGAGGCTCTCGCCGGAGCGGTTCGGGATGCGCACCCCCGAGATCGTGTCTCTCTACGAGGAGCTTGCCGTGTCGGGTCTCGTCGACTTCATCGACATGTCGCTGTGGGATGTGTTCAAGACCTGCGCCGATCCCGATCTGGCCGAGCGGCGGCTCATCGACGTGTTCGCGAACGCCGAGCGTGGCCGCGCGAGGTTGGGGGTGGCAGGCAAGCTCTACTCGGCCGAGGAGTGCCGCCTTGCCGTCGAGGCGGGTGCGGACTTCGTGGTGATCGGCCGTGGCGCGATCCTGCACCATGACTTCCCGCGCCGGTGCGAGCGGGATGCCGACTTCGTCGTGAGGAGCTTGCCGACAACGCGAGAGACCCTCCGTGAGGAGGGTCTCTCTGAGGCGTTCATCGGCTACATGGGCAACTGGAGGGGCTTCGTGGCGGACTGAGTCCGTCGGAGCCGCTCCAGCCGAGCCGGTTCACCCGCGGGGTGGCGGGAAGATGTTCGGGAGCACAATCTTGCAGCTGGCCTTGTCACCAAACGACTGGGCGATCGCGGCGCACCACTGTTCGGCCTTTGAGCCGAGGATCTCCTGCGCCTCGACCGGCGACTTGACCTGGATCAACTTGTCGCATCTCGCCTTCGGCAACTTCACGTCGCCGCACGCCTTGTTGAACACACCGGCCTTGTCGAATCCACCCTTACCACCCTGTGAGGGCTGGTTCTGGCGTTGATCCTGGTTCAGGCTCTGGCCGTCCTTCTGGTAGATGTCCTGGTTCGGCTGTTGTTCCTTGACGTGGCGCTCATTGTCGGCCTGTGACTTGTCCATCTCCTGATTGAAGGCCTTGTCCTGCTCGATCTCCTCGGCCAGTTCCTCATCACCCTCGGCGCTCTCTGCCGAGATGAACTCGATGCGGTACTCCCTCTGCTTCGGCGGCTTGATGCCCGGGGCCCGCTTCACCTCCACTCGCACGAGGACAACTCCGTCCATCCACTCGCCATCGTCGTCGGTGGCGGGGATCGAGAACACCAGGCGGCCACCACGGGTGGTGCCTTTGTCCATCCGCTCCCACTCGATGTCGTCCTCGTCGAACGCGACCTGCAATTCGGCCTTGACGCGCTTGGACTTCGGCGTCACCGAGACGGTGATCTCGCAGTCGTCCTCGTCCTGGCCCTCGACATGCTCGCCGTCCGCGCAGTCGCCGGTCAAAAACACCTTGACGGCGCCTGCCTTGCTGGCGTTCGCCCCCGCGGGCGCGAACCCGATCATGAGCGCCGCGCTCGAAAGTGCGGCGATGAACGCCCGTGTCTTGATGGCTCGCATGGCGAACCCCCTCCCGGTCCCGACGGAACCTCCGGGCTGAACCTTATTCGGTTTTTCCGATTGGTCAAGTAGGGCCCGGCATCCGGGGAAAATCAGCGCAGCGAGACCGGAGTCCCCGTGCCGGCCTGCTCGAAAAAATCGTTTCCCTTGTCGTCGACGACGATGAAGGCGGGGAAGTCCTTGACTTCGATGCGCCAGATGGCTTCCATCCCCAGCTCGGGGTATTCGAGCACCTCGACCCTGGTGATGCAGTCCTGAGCCAGGCGGGCTGCGGGCCCGCCGATCGAGCCGAGATAGAAGCCCCCGTGGGCGCGGCACGCCTCCGTCACCTGGCGCGACCGGTTTCCCTTCGCGAGCATCACCAACGACCCACCCGCAGCCTGGAACTGGGCCACGTAGGAGTCCATGCGGCCCGCGGTGGTGGGACCGAATGCGCCCGATGCCATGCCTTCGGGAGTCTTGGCTGGGCCGGCGTAGTAGACGCAGTGGTCGCGCATGTAGCTGGGCAGACCGTGACCGGCGTCGAGCCGCTCCTTCAGTTTCGCGTGTGCGATGTCGCGGGCAACCACCATCGGTCCGGTCAGCATCACGCGGGTCTTCACCGGATGCCGCGACAGGGTCGCGCGGATCTCGTCCATCGGGCGGTTGAGATCGATCCGGACGACATCCCCGGAGAGATCCTCGTCGGTGATGTCGGGCATGAAGCGCGCAGGGTCGGTCTCGAGAACCTCGAGGAAAACGCCGTCCGCGGTGATCTTGCCGAGCGCCTGCCGGTCGGCAGAGCACGAGACGGCGAATGCGACCGGGCACGATGCGCCGTGGCGCGGGAGCCTGATCACGCGGACGTCATGGCAGAAGTACTTGCCGCCGAACTGGGCGCCGATGCCGGTCTCCCGCGAGAGCGACAGGATCTTGGTCTCCAGGTCCACGTCGCGGAAGCCGTGGCCAAGAGCCGATCCTGCCGTCGGGAGTGAGTCGAGATAACGGGTGCTCGCGAGCTTGGCTGTCTCGACGGCGTGCTCGGCGGATGTTCCGCCGATGACGACGGCGAGATGGTACGGCGGGCACGCCGCGGTGCCGAGCGTGACCATCTTGTCGAAGACCCACGGCAGGAGCGTGCGTTCGTTGAGGAGCGCCTTGGTCTCCTGGAAGAGGTAGCTCTTGTTCGCCGACCCGCCACCCTTTGCCATGAAGAGGAACTTGTAGGCGTCGCCATCCACGGCCGAGATCTTGATCTCGGCCGGGAGGTTGTTGCCTGTGTTCGCCTCCTCGTACATCGAGATCGGCGCCATTTGGCTGTACCGCAGGTTGGAGGTGAGGTAGGTCTCGAAGACACCGCGCGCGATCGCTTCCTCGTCCCCACCGCCGGTGAGCACGAACTGACCCTTCTTGGCCTTCACGATCGCGGTGCCGGTGTCCTGGCACATCGGAAGCACGCCGGCGGCCGAGATCGCGGCGTTCTTCAACAAGTCGAGCGCGACGAACCGATCGTTCGCGCTCGCCTCGGGATCGTCGAGTATCGCGCGCAACTGGGCGAGGTGACCGGGGCGCAGCAGATGGGCAATGTCGCGCATCGCGGTCCGGGTGATGAGGGTGAGCACCTCGGGCTCCACGCGCAGGAACCTGCCGGCTGCGGTGTCGATCGTCGAGACGCCCCCGGTTGTGAGGAGCCGATACGGGGTGTCGTCGGGTCCGAGCGGGAGGATCTCGGTGAACTCGAAGTCGGCCATGGAACCCGAGGCTATGCGCCGGGATTGACCGGCCAGTCATGCTTGGGGTACCGACCGGCCATCTCCTTGCGCACCTCGGCCCACGAACCGCTCCAGAATCCGGGCAGGTCCGACGTCACCTGGATCGGTCGGTCAGCGGGCGAGAGCAACTGCACCCGCAGCCTGACCGCGCCATCCATCACCGTCGGATGAACACGGGTGCCGAAAAGGCTCTGCACGCGCAACGAGACCTGCGGGTGATCCGGGTTGGAGTAGTCGACGCGCACGGGCCGACCCCGCATCGGGGTGAACTCGACTGGTGCGAGCTCGCGCAGGCGCTTCGACGCGTCCCAACCGAGCATCGACTCAAGAACCATCGCGAGATCGATGCGCTCGAGGTCGGTCCGGGAGGTCGCGCCGACCAGGTGCGGTGCGAGCCACTCGTCCAATGTGGCCAGCAGGGTCTTCATCGACAGATCCGGCCATCCGCCGCCGAGATGGTGGCGCAGGAACGCGGTCCGTGCACGGAGTGACTCGGCGCGCTCGAGCCCACCGAGCATTTCGAGGCGGGTGTCCCTCAGGCGCACCAGGAGCCCGTTGGTCGTGTCCGGCCCCGACGGTGCACCCATGATGCGCTCGTCGAGTCGCAGTGCTCCGGCGCGCCGGATCACGCGCATCACGAGATCATCGCGGGATTTGTCCCACTCGAGCCGCGTGTCCACCTCGACACCGTCCCCGAGGACGAGCGCGATCGAGTCGGCGTCGACCGCGGCGGCGCGGCGCAGCAGCGCACCACCCTTGCGTGGATCGACATCCACCGCGACCACGAACTCCTCGCCGGCGAGTGCATCCTTTGGGTCGCAACGTGCGTCGCCGCCCGACCTCACGACGAATTGCCCCGGGCTCTGGCGACGCTTCGCGAGGCGATCGGGGAATCCGCCGAGTAGAAGCGGACCCGCGAGATGGTCGATTGCGTCGGGGCTGATCTCCACGGGGGAGATGCGGAGTCGGCGCGCGAGATCTCGCGCGGCACGTTCGACGCGCCTCGCCGCTGCGCGGTCCGCGCGGTCGTCGTGGCGGTGTCCGAGCACGAGCCCCGCGCGCAGACCGATGTCGGCGGGCAACTCCGTGGGTCTACCGCGCATGATGTCACGCTCGTCGAGGAGCGCGGCGAGGACACAGGCGAGCCAGGCCGACACCGGATCGTGGGCGCTGTGGGCGAGCATCGTGCCGAGTCGGGGGTGCACCGGGAGCGCCAGCACACTGACGCCCAGTGGTGTCGGTGCGCCGTTCGTGTCGACGAGACCGAGCATCGTCAAGGTTGCGCGCGCGGCGGCGAGCGCCTTGGCGCCCGGAGGATCGATGAGCGAGAGATCCCCGGCTGGTGTGCCCCAGACGGCGATCTCGAGTGCGACGGGGCACAGGTCGACCTGTGTGATCTCTGCGGGGAGGTGAGCGAGTCTCGTCGAGTCCTCGATGCGGCTCCACAATCGGTAGGCGACACCCGGGCCGAGCCTGCCCGCGCGGCCGGATCGTTGGTCCGCCGAGGCGCGCGACGAGGTGACCGTGGTGAGTTCGGTGAGCCCGGTGCGCGCATCGAAGCGTGGAACCCGCGCGAGCCCCGCATCGATCACGATCGAGACGCCATCGACGGTGAGTGACGTCTCGGCGATGTCGGTGGACAGGACCACACGGCGCCCGTCGGCGGCTCGCAACGCGTCGTCCTGTTCCCCGATCGGCAGGCCGCCCGCGAGGCGGCGCACCACGACCCCGCGCGGGAGTCGTGATTCGAGCACGGTGCGGGCACGTTCGATCTCGCCGATCCCGGGGAGAAAGACGAGCACGTCACCCAGGTCGTCGCGCAGTGCCGTCACCACCGCCGACGCCACAGCCTGCTCGAGTGGTTCGTTGCGCCTCCGCGGTGCGTGCCGGACCTCGACGGGGAATTGGCGACCCTCGCACGACACAACCGGGGAGGCGCCCTCGGTGTCAGAGAGCAGACGCGAGAAGGCGTCGACCTGTGCCGTCGCCGACATGGCCAAGATCGCGACGTCGAGGCCGAGCGAGCGTCGCGCATCGAGGAGGAAGGCGAGCCCGAGATCGGTCGGAACGTTGCGCTCGTGGACCTCGTCGAAGACGACGAGCCCGGTTCCCTCGAGCGTGGGGTCGGCCTGGAGTCGCCGTGTGAGGATGCCCTCGGTGAGCACCTCGATGCGGGTTCGGGCACCGATGCGCCGCTCGTCGCGCGTCTGGTAGCCGACGGCACCGCCGACATCCTCGCCGAGGAGGTCGGCCATGCGCCTGGCTGCGGCACGGGCCGCGAGCCGACGGGGCTCGAGCACAACGATCCGTCGACCCGCCAGCCACGGCTGGTGGAGAAGACGCAACGGTACGAGGGTCGTCTTGCCGGCGCCCGGGGGCGCGACGAGCACGGCACTGCGGCGAGATGCGAGCGCAGCGACGACAGCGCCAATGGCCTCCTCGACCGGGAGGTCGGTGGGGCCGGGCGCACCAGTCACGACTGTGCCGTCGTCTGGTCAGACGAGGGCGGGGCTTCCCCGGAAGGCAACCGGGTCTCCCGGCGCGGGGAGCGTCGGCTTGGACCACGAGGTCAGCGCCGCGATGTGCGCCGACACCTCGCGCCAGTCGGCCGGGTTCCACCCCTGGGCGGCGATCGGGATCGTGCCGTCGGACTGGATCAGCAGGAACGACGGGAGCTCGGTGAGGCCGAGCGCGCGCACCGCCACGCGGTCGGGATCGCAGAACACGAGGAACTGGTCGGCGAGCGGGCCGAGGAAGGAGCGCGCCTCGTGTGCGTCGCTGGTCATCAGGAAGTTCACGCGCACGGCCGCGCCGGCGAACTGGTGCATGACGCGTGCCGCGGTCTTGAGGATCCAGGAGCTCTCCCTCGTGTAGGGGTCGAGCACGATGGGCGCGAGATGGAAGGTGGTGAGCCACTCCCTGAGGGGACGCGCTTCTCGTTTCAGCGGCGTGAGGATGAGATCGAGGCTCAGATCGGGGAGTCGTTCTGCTGCCACAAATTTTCAGGTTACCCGGGCACGACTAGCGTGACGAAGGTGCATCCCATTGAGCATCTGCGCTATGTCGCCCGGTCGCACGGGGCAGATCCCGTCGAGATCGCACTGGAGGCCGCCGATGCGCTCGGGGCGGTGGCGAGGGACACGTCGGCCACCCTCGTCGCCGCGCGCCGGTTGGTCGAGCATCACCCTGTGAACGCCCAGTTGTGGACGGTCTGTGCGCACGCGGTGACCGCGATGGATCCCCGCTCGGCGATCTCCGACGCGGCACGCTCGATCGGCTCGGACCCGACTGCGAGCCACCTCGCCGAGGCGCTCGATGCGGTCTCGTCGGTGTGCTCGATCGGATGGTCGGGCCACATCGTGGACGCCCTCACGAGGGCCGGGGAAGTGAACGCGCTGGTGGTCGACTCGCTCGGCGACGGTCAGGACTCGCTGCGCGTGCTGTCGCGACGCAATCTGCCGTGCGAACTCGTCGCACCCGAGGGGATCGCCGCGGCTGCCGAGCACGCCGACGCCACGATGATCCCCGCGCTCGCGCTCGGTGACTCGGGGGCGTTGTGTCCCGGCGGCGCTCTCGCGATCGCATCGGTCGCATACTGCGCGAGCCGACCGGTGTGGTTGGTCGCGCCGGCCGCGAGTCGGCTGTCGAATGCGCTCTTCGAGGCGATGGTCGCAGATGTCAGGGGCAGGCCCGATCCGTGGGCGTGCGGCTACGACGTGGTGCCGGTGGGTCTGGTGAGCGAGGTGTTCGGACCCGCCGGTCGCACGCCGTCGGATGCTGTCGACCGCATCGCGGCGTGTCCGCACGCACCCGAGTTGCTGCGTCGCAGCGTCATCTGAGTCCGTGTCGCGGCGGACGATCTAGAATCGGTCACTTCCCGGTCCCGACGGCGGATCGGGAGTCCGCGGAGGTTCGGTTGCAATGGGCGAGATGGTCACATTCAAGAGCAATGGCGGGATGTGCGCGGGATACCTTGCCGACGGTGGTGGGCCCGGGGTGATCGTGATCCAGGAATGGTGGGGTCTCGTCGACCACATCAAGGACATCGCCGACAGGTTCGCGGCGGAGGGGTTCACCGCACTCGCCCCCGACCTGTACCACGGCGAGGCCACCACCGAGCCCGACGCGGCGGGCAAGCTGATGATGAGCATGAACCTCGCCACCGCCGGCAAGGACCTGAGTGGTGCAGTCGATCTGCTCACCGAGCGGACCGGTCGCGCCAGGGTGGGTGCCACCGGGTTCTGCATGGGTGGGGGCCTCACGTTGATGCTCGCGTGTCAACGCCCCGATGCGGTCGCGGCTGCCGCGCCGTTCTACGGCGGAATGCGCCCGGACACCCCGATCGACTGGGACGCACTCGCAGCGGTGATCGAGGGCCACTACGCCGAGACCGATCGGGGCAACGCGGCCCCCGAGGCGATCAAGGCCCTCGAGGTCGAACTGCGCGCCAAGGGCAAGGAAGCCACGTTCCATGTCTATGCGGGCACGCACCACGCGTTCTTCAACGACACCCGCCCGGACGTCTACGACGCCGCGGCCGCGACGACCTCGTGGGAGCGCACGCTGGCGCTGTTCCGGGCGAACCTGTGATCCAGTCGCGGTTCACCGCGAAGGGAGGTGCCAGGAGACGCGCTCAGCCGAGGGCGGCGATCGCGTCTGCGATGGCGATTGCGCGCCGCGCACCGTCGACGTGGAGGTTCTCGATCATCCGACCGTCGAGTTGGACCACGCCCTTGCCGGCGGCGAGGGCCTCGTCGAAGGCCGCGATGACGCGCCGCGCGTGCTCGATCTCGCTCTCGCTCGGCGACCAGACCTCGTTTGCGATCGCGACCTGGTCGGGGTGGATGAGGGTCTTGCCATCAAAGCCCATTTCTGCACCCTGCTCGCACTCGGCGCGGAAGCCCTCGGCGTTCTTGATGTCGTTGTAGACGCCGTCGAGGACCGGCTTGCCTGCCTCGCGCACGGCGAGGAGTGCCGAGGCGAGATGCGGGACCAACGGAGCACGACCGGGAATCTGGCGCACGTGCAGTTCCTTGGCGAGGTCGTTCGTGCCCATCACGAGCACCGCCACGCGCGGGTGCGCCGCGATCGCGCGCGCATCGAGGATCGCAGTCGGGTTCTCGATCATCGCCCAGACGCCCATCTCGGCGGGGGCGCCTGCCGAGTCGAGCGCGCGGGACACGGCGTCGAGTTCGGCGGTGCTCGAGACCTTCGGGATCACCACCGACGACACGCACGCCCGGGCGGCCGCGGCGATGTCGGCCGCACCCCATGGCGTGTCGAGCGAGTTGCAACGGATCGTGAGCTCGCGCTTGCCGTAGTCGCCCGAGTTCGCGGCGGCGACCGCCTGGGCGCGCGCCAGGTCCTTGGAGTCCGGGGACACCGCATCCTCGAGGTCGAAGATGATCGCATCGCTCGCGATGCCCTTGGCCTTCTCGAGTGCACGCTCGTTGGCGGCCGGCATGTAGAGAACACTGCGTCGGGGGCGGAAGTCGGTCATCGCTCGTTCTTTCTCTGCGGTCCCTCTGCGTGCCCCGGCCTCAGAAGCCGTAGGCCCGGGCGAGTTCTGGATCGCGCGCGGCGAGCTGGCGGGCGAGTTCAACCACGACCTTGCACTGCTTCACCGAGGCGTCGTCCTCCATCTTCCCGTCGAGCATGATCGCCCCCGTGCCGTCACCCATCGCATCGATCACGCGCTGGGCCTGGACCACGTCCTGCGGACGCGGCGAGAAGACACGCTTGGCGATCTCGACCTGCACCGGGTGGAGGCTCCATGCCCCCACGCATCCGAGGAGATAGGCGTTGCGGAACTGGTCCTCGCACGCGACGACGTCCTTGATGTCGCCGAAGGGTCCGTAGAAGGGGAGCACGCCGTGCATCACGCACGCATCCACCATGCGCGCCATCGTGTAGTGCCACAGGTCCTGTTGGAACGTCGCGCGACCGCCCTGGTAGTCGTCACCGACGGGATCCGCGCGCACGACGTAGTCGGGGTGCCCGCCGCCCACGCGGGTGGTCTTCATCCGGCGGTTCGCGGCCAGATCGGCCGGCCCGAGCGAGATGCCCTGCATCCGGGGAGATGCGCCGCAGATCTCCTCGACGTTGGCCACGCCTCGCGCGGTCTCGAGGATCGCGTGCAGCAGGATCGGCCTGGTCAGGCCCGCGCGCGCCTCGAGCTGGGCGAGCAGGCGGTCGACGTGGTGGATGTCCTCGGGTCCCTCGACCTTGGGGATCATGATCACATCGAACTTGTCGCCGGCCTCGCCGACGATCTGGATCATGTCGTCGAGGAACCACGGGGAGTCGAGGCTGTTGACGCGGGTCCACAACTGCGTGCCACCGAAGTCGAGTGAGCTCGCCACCGAGATGAGCCCGCGACGCGCGGCCTCCTTGTCGGCCATGGGGATCGCGTCCTCGAGGTTGCCGAGGAGGATGTCCACGGTGGGGATCGTCTCGGGGAGCTTGGCCACCACCTTGTCGTTGTGGGGCGGGAAGAAATGGATCACCCGGCTCGGGCGGAAGGGGATCTCACGGACGGGATCGGGTGCCCCGGCGGCGAGTGGTTTGAAGAAGTCCTTGGCGGAGCGCACGCGAGAGAGCGTAGGTCGTAGTTTCCATCCCGTGAAACCCGGTGCCGATCGCGCGGACCTCGGCGCCGTGCCGTTCGAGGCGGTGCTCTTCGACGCGGGAGGGGTGCTCGTGGTGCCCGATCCCTCGGTCCTCGCACCGACCCTCGCCTACTACGGAGCCTCGGGCGACCACACCCTCCACATCCGTGCGCACTACGCGGCGATGGCCGCCAAGTCACGAGCGGGTGCGCGAGAGTCGGACTGGTCGCACTACGACGCGCAGTACGTGCGCACGGTCGGGGTCCCCGACTCCGAGGTTGCAGCGGCCGCACGCGTGCTGGCTGCCACGCGCCATGCGCACCTGTGGCGTCATCCGGTCCCGGGCGCGCGCGAGGCGCTGGGGATCCTCGCCGACGCGGGCATTCCGATCGGGGTCGTCAGCAACGCATCCGGTCAGATCGCAGAGATCCTGTGGCGCAGCGGCATCTGCCAGGTGGGCGGGGGTCCGTTCACGCCGGTTCGCTGCATCGTCGACTCCCACGTCGTCGGTGTGGCAAAGCCCGACCCACGCATCTTCGACCATGCGCTGGCGCACTTCGGGGGCATCGACCGGGCGAGGATTCTCTACGTGGGTGACTCGGTGACGGTGGACGTGGCGGGTTCGACCGCGGCCGGACTCGTCCCCGTGCTCGTCGATCCCCACGGTGACGCCGTCGATCTCGTGGAGTGCCTGCGCATCACGGGCATCGCCGATCTCGTCGCGATGCTCTGAGAAGTCCTACTCAGCGGGCCTGCTCGCAGAGGTTCCTCGCGATGACCTTCAAGCAGAGAGTCTCGTCGGCGCCCTCGAAGATCGAGAGCACGCGCGCATCGACGTAGAGGCGGCTCACGCTGTACTCCTCGGCGTAGCCGTAGCCGCCGTGGATCTGCAGGGCCTCGCGGGTGACCCACTCCGCCGCCTTGCACACGTAGGCCTTCACCATCGAGGCCTCCATGGCCCCCTCGCCCTTGCCCATGAGGCCCGCAACCGCGTAGGAGAACTGGCGGGAGGCCTCGGTGAGCACGGCCATGCGGCCGAGCTTGACGCGAGTGAGTTCGTAGTCGCTGATCGGCTTGCCGAACACGACGCGGTTCTGCGCGTAGTCGAGCGCCGCCTCGTACGCGGCCTGCATCACGCCCACGGCGCGCGCAGCCGTCTGCAGGCGACCGTTCTCGAAGCCCGCCATCTGGAGATAGAAGCCCTGACCGAGCCCGTCGCGCCCACCGATGAGATTGGACTCGGGCACGAACCAGTTCTCGATCGCAATCTCGTAGGAGTGCATGCCGCGGTAGCCGATCGTGTCGATCGGGCGTCCCTCCATGCGGCCACCACCGTCCTGGGTGAAGACGAAGCCGTGGGCGTCACCGACGGGCTTGGGCACGATGAAGAGCGAGAGGCCGCGGTGGGCTTTGCTGCGATCGGGATCGGTGCGTGCCAGCAGCATCAGAACGTTCGCCCTCGCACCGAAGGTGCACCATGTCTTGACGCCGTTGATGACCCAGCCGAGTTCTCCGTTCGGGTCGGTGCCCTCGACGGCGGTCGTCTTCAGCCCCGCCACGTCGGATCCGTAGTCGGGTTCGGTGACCGCTACGGCAGACAACACCTCGGCACTGGCCAACTTCGGCAGCCACTCGTGCTTCTGCTCCTCGGTGCCGCCCTTGACGAGTGCTCGCGTGAGGATCTCGGGGCGCGTGATGAGCGAGCCTCCGATCCCGAGCGACGCGCGTGAGAGCTCCTCGGTGGCGATGACCGATGCCATGTACTCGCTCTCGCCACCCTCGCTGAATCCCTCGTACTCCACCGGGATCGACAGACCGAACGCACCGATCTCTGCGAGTCCCGAGATGATGTCCTCGGGGACGTCACCGTTGTGTCGGTGCACGTGCTCGGCGCGCGGTGCGACCACCTTGGTGGCGAAGGATCGGAACGTGTCCTGCACCATCTCGAACTCGTCGGCGAGATGGCGCGGTCCGGCGACATCGGCGAGGGAGGCGAGGAACGAGGGGTCGCGGTACGTCGTGACGAACTCGTGGACCGTCGACAGTTGCGATGGGTCGATGCCCCACAGGGTCTCGCGCCCGACGAGTCGCGAGACGAAATCGTGGACCATGTCGGCGGTGAAGGCGCACGCGATGTTGCCCTCGACCGTTCCCTTGGCGCCATAATCGAGCAGCGACCGGGCGGTCTCCACGGCGGCCGCGACATGGGCGATGTCGTAGGCCAACGTCTGATTCGAGTCGGGCCCACCCTTGGCAACGAGCGAGGAGATCGCCGTGTCGACCATTCCCCGCGCGGTGGAGATGACGGTGGCGGCTGTCTGGAGATCGGGCGCGGCGCTCATGGGAACGAACGCTACAACGGGACATTCCCCCGATCCCATGCCGTGAAACGTGGTGTGACGAAGGACTTCCACGGGGGACTGCTGTGGGGTCGGGGTCACCTGCAACGGTGCGAATCTGGACAAGAGTGGAGGTCGTGGCACGAGCCGAGGACGCCGAGGGAGCCGACGCACGGGCCGCCGGGGATGCGGGGGCCGAACCGGTGCGTCGTCTCCCGCGGATCCCGCGGGCCGTCTTCGTGATCGTGACCGCGGCGGTCGTCTACTTCTTCGTCGTTCCGTTGGTGCCGGGCTTCCGCGGGGCGGTGTCGGAACTCAATCCGATCGATCCGCGTCTCGTGGCCGCGGGTTTCGGTCTCCAGGTCATGTCCCTGCTGTGCTACTCGCTGCTGACCCGGGCGGCCCTCGTGGAGCACGGCGACGAGATCGGACTCCTCAAGTTGTTCCGCATCCAGATGAGCACCAAGGCCCTCGGCAACATCGTCCCCGGCGGCAGTGCGGCGAGCACCGCGCTCGGGTACCGGTTGTTGACGATGTGCGCCATCCCGAAACCCGATGCGGCGTTCGCGCTCGCCACGGCCGGCATCGGGTCCGCGGTGGTGCTCAACTTCATCCTCTGGTTCGGGCTCATCGTGTCGATCCCCGTGCGCGGGGTGAATCCCATCTATGGAACCGCGGCGATCGTGGGTGTGCTGCTGATGGCCTTCGCCGCGTTCCTCATCTTCGGGCTCATCGACGGCCAGGGCCGCTCCGAGCGCGTCGTGCGGTCGATCGCGCGACGGCTCCGCTTCGACGACGACCATGCAGCCGAGGTCCTCAGTCATCTCGGCGGACGGATCGAGTGGCTCGTCGCGGAGCGCACGCTCCTGCGTCGGGTGGTGCTGTGGGCGACCTTGAACTGGTTGCTCGACATGGTCTCGCTGTGGATCTTCATCCGTGCCTTCGGGGTGAACCTGGATCTTGACGCCCTCGTCGTTGCATACGGCATCGCCAACGTGCTCAGCGTCATCCCCATCACTCCCGGTGGGCTCGGCATCGTCGAGGGCGTCTACATACCGACGCTCGTGGGCTTCGGACTCGCGCAGTCCACGGCGACGATCAGTGTCCTGTCGTACAGGGTCGCCCAGTACTGGATGCCGATCCTCGCCGGATGGCTCTCGTACCTGTCCCTGCGATTCGGCCCGTTCGCGATCGATCGCAAGCACCGTCTCGCGACCCTGACGAAGGTGGCAGGGTCGCAAACGAAACGCAAGCTGACGACCGTGGACTGGGTGGAGCAGTATGCGCCGCGCGACCGCACCGGCCAGTTCCCGATGCCGACGTTCAAGCCGGGAGATCTCGAGTTCTCCGACGACACGGATGGTTCCGAACGCCCGGAGTAGCGTCTGCGCTCATGACAACGCACGAGCGCCCCTTCGGCCGATGCCTCGAGGACTTCACGGTGGGCGACGTCTACCGGCACTGGCCCGGCAAGACCATCACCGAGTACGACGACCACCTCTTCTGCATGATCACGATGAATCATCACCCGCTGCACACGAACGACTGGTTCGCGAGCGAGAGTGTGCAGGGGCGCAACGTGGTCGTGGGCAACCTCGTGTACTCGCTGGTGCTCGGCATGAGCGTGCCCGACGTGAGCGGTGCCGCGATCGCCAACCTCGAGGTCGAGACGCTCCAGCACAAGTTCCCGACCTTCCACGGCGACACGATCCACGCCGAGACGCGCGTTCTCGAGGTGACGGAGAGCAAGTCGAAGAACGACAGGGGGGTCGTCACGGTGGAAACGAAGGGCTTCAACCAGGACGGCAAGGAGGTCTGCTACTTCCGTCGCCGCGTGATGGTGTGGAAGCGCGAGTTCGCCCCGGTGCGCCGTCGTCCCCACGACGGACAGGACGTGTGGGCCGACTGACCAGCGGCACCGACGCGTACCGCGATGCGGTGTCGTCGGCCCTCATCGGGTGGGGGCTTGCCGGGCTGCGCGAGCTCCCGTGGAGGACCACGAGTGACCCGTGGTCCATCCTCGTCAGTGAGGTGATGCTCCAGCAGACCTCGGTCTCCCGCGTCCTCCCCAAGTACGCGGACTTCATCGGGCGCTTCCCCGATCCGGCCGCTCTCGCGGCTGCGCCGCTCGGCGAGGCACTCGAATTGTGGCGGGGATTGGGGTATCCGCGCCGTTGCCGCAACCTGCGCGACGCGGCGACGCTCATCTGCGACAGTCACGGTGGGGTCGTGCCGTCGACCCTCGGGGCACTGCTGGCGCTGCCGGGCGTTGGCGCCTACACGGCCAGGGCCGTGCTCGCATTCGCGCATCGTGCCGATGTCGCAGTCGTCGACACCAACGTGTCGCGCGTGCTGTCACGTCTCGACAACCGATCGATGACGGCGCGCGAGCTGCAGGAGACCGCCGACTCCCTCGTGCCCCGCGGGATGGGCTGGGAGTGGAATCAGATGATCATGGATCTCGGCGCGCGGATCTGCACGGCGCGCGGGCCGATGTGCGGTCGGTGCCCGCTCGCGGGCACGTGCGCATGGAGGGGGCTGGGTGACGATCCTGCTCGGAGTTCGGCCGGAGCGAGCAGACCCCAGGGTCGATTCGAGGGCTCGGACCGTCAGGCGCGGGGCCGCGCGATGCGTGCCGTGTCGGCGGCGGGAGTCCCCCGCCGAGAGGTGGTCGCGGCGATGGGCGTCGAGCCAGAGAGAGCCGAGCGATTGATCGCCGCCCTCGTCGCCGAGGGCTTGATGGTGGAGCGCGGCGACTCGGTCGCAGCCCCCTGAGAGAGCGTCAGCGCGCCGTGAGCCACTCCACGATTCTCCGGTTCACGATCCCCGGTTGTTCCAACTGCAGGAAGTGGCCCGCACCGGGGATGATCTCGACTGTCACCCAGGGCGAGTGCACACGCACCGACTCTGCGATCTCGACTCCGATGCACCCGTCATTGGCTCCGTGCAGGTACAGCACGGGTTGGGTGAGTTCCGTCTGTGACTTCGCCTGGATCGCGTCGTAGCGGGGATCGCGCGGGCCCGCCCCGATCGTGGCGCGGTAGTAGCCGAGGGCGGCCGAGAGGTGCGCCGGATCACGCAGTGATGCCTTGCAGTTCTCGGCATCGACCGCGCCGTCGTACCCGGGGGACCAGTCGCGCCACAACATGTCGATGAAGGCGAGGTCATTGGAGGGCACCACCATGTCGGACAGCGGATGCTGGAAGTAGAACATGTACCAACTGCGCTTGATCTGATCCAGGTTCGACACGAACGCGGCCCCGAAGGCGCTTCCCGGGGGGACGGCCATGCCCACCACTTGGCGCCAGCGGTCCGGTTCGTCGGCCGCCGCACCGTATGCACTCGGTGCACCCCAGTCGTGACCGATGATGACCGCACTGGCGTCTCCACCGAGGATCTCGTGGAGTGCGTTTGCGTCAGCAGAGAGCGCACCCGTCTGGTACATCCCGTCGGGGGCGACCGACGTCGGTGCGTACCCGCGTGTGAACGGTGCGACGGCGCGGAACCCCGCCTCGGCGAGTGCGGGGAGGGTGTGACGCCAGCCGTGGGCCGAGTCGGGGAAACCGTGGAGGCACAGGGCGAGAGAACCGGAACCGCACTCGAGCCACCCGAAATCGATGCCGTTCGCGGTGCCGGAGCCGGTGGTGATCGAAGGAGCCATGTGAGCACCGTACATGGCAGGTTTGCGACGGAAGTCACCGGCCGCGGGCATGGACGGCACCTTGCGTCATTCCTATCGTGAAGAGGTGGGGAATCCGGCAATGCGCATCACGTTCCATGGCGTGCGTGGTTCAACGCCGTGCCATGGCCCCGACACCGCCAAGTACGGTGGCAACACTGCGTGCGTGTCGGTGGAGGTCGACGGCGAGGAACCGATCCTGTGCGATCTGGGCACGGGGTTCCGGTACTTCGGACGCTCGTGGTGGGAGCGCCACGGCAGCACCTTCTGTGGCACCGCACTCGTCACCCATTTGCACTGGGACCACATCATGGGCCTGCCGTTCTTCTCCCCGTTGATCTCGGCGAACTCGCACCTCACGGTCTATGGCCCCCGCCAGGAGGACGGATCGTTCGAGGACGCGGTGCGCCGGGTCGTCCAGCCGCCCACCTTCCCGGTGACACTGGATGAGTTCCCCGGCTCCGTCACACTCCTCGACATCGGGGACGAGTCGATGATGGTGGGGGATGTGCGCGTCCTGTCGCGGTTCGTGCCCCACATCGGTCCGACCCTGGGATTCCGCATCGAGCACGCCGGCCGCAGCGTCGCCTATGTGAGTGACCACCAGCAGCCCGTGGATGGATCATTCTCGGTTCCTCCGAGCGTGCGCGAACTGGCCGAGGGGGTCGATCTGTTGATCCACGACGCGCAGTACACCACACCCGAGTTCGCGCACAAGGCCCACTGGGGACACAGCACACAGGAATACGCCGTCGCACTCGCCGCATCGTGCGGGGTGGGGAGACTCGCGATGTTCCACCACGACCCGGAACGCACCGACGCCGAGCTCGACTGCGTCGCGTCGTGCGCGGGGTCCACGCTGGAGGTGTTCGCGGCCCGCGAGGGGCTCGTCCTCGAGCTCTAGGGTTCCGCTGTGCCGTTGACCTCGGCACGGAGCCACCGCGGCGTGTTCGGCGGGAACCCCACGAACCAGCCCCGTCGGGCAGGACCCCGTACTGTGTGTCCATGGGTGAGTTCGACTCGACGAAATTCCGTTCCGTGTTGGGTCATGTGCCGACATCGGTGGTCGTGGTGACCGGGCTCGACGCCTCGGGGGCACCGCACGGCGTCACGATCGGGTCGTTCGCGTCGGTCTCGCTCGATCCGCCCCTCGTCGGGTTCTTCCCGGGCGTCACGTCGCGTTCGTGGGCGGCGATCGCGGACTCCGGGCGCTTCGCCGTCAACGTCCTCGGGTCGGGGCAGGACGAGATCTGCTGGCGGTTCGCCAAGGAGGGCGAGGACAGGTTCGCCGGGCTGGAGTGGCGAGCCTCTGCACTGGGCAGTCCGCTGCTCGCGGGATCACTGGCATGGATCGACTGCACCGTCGAGTCGGTTGGTCCAGCGGGAGACCATCACTTCGTCGTCGGGAGGGTCGAGTCGCTCGAGGGTTCGCCCGGGGATGCGATGGTGTTCTTCCGCGGCAAGGTGCTGAGCGTCCACGCCGATTCCTGAGGAGACGGGTCGCGTGTTGGAGGAGAACCTGGCCCGGGTGTGCGCGGCCGCCGTCGGCGCGGTGCTCGCGGTCGCGGGTGCCTCGAAACTCCTCGACATGGAATCGTGGCGACGCGATGCCCGCGCCCAGGCGGTGTGGCCCATCGTCGCGAACGTGCTCCCGTATGTCGAGATCCTGATCGGGGCGACACTCGTGGCCCTCCCACCGAATCCGGCGACGCTCGGGGCTGCGACGGCGTTGTTGCTCGTGTTCACCGTGTTTCTCGTCGTATCGGTCGCCACAGGGAGCACCGTTCCGTGCGCGTGCTTCGGTGCGGTGCGACGTCGGCCACCGGGTTGGCGCGATGTCGCGCGCAACCTCGCGCTGATGTCCCTGCTGGTCGCCGCGGCCACGATCGCCGGCTGAGCCCGACCCCGGTCGTCGGGTCTCAGACCCGTCGAATCAGGAACGACAGGGTCCGCGCCTCTTCGCGCCACTGCTCGTAGCGGCCCGACGGGCCCTGGTGGCCGGCTCCCATCTCGCACTTGAAGATCACGAACGTCCCGGGGGAGAGGTCGCGGATCTTGGCAACCCACTTTGCGGGCTCATGGAAACCGACGCGGGGGTCGTTGAGGCCCGCCGTCACCATGAGATCCGGGTACGGGCCCGCACCGGTGTTGTCGTACGGCGAGTACGAGGCGATGTAGGAGGCGAAGGGTTCGGCGCGCGGGTCGCCCCACTCCTCCCACTCGATCACGGTTTGGGGGAGCGACGGATCGCTCATCGTCGTCACGACGTCGACGAAGGGCACCTCTGCGACCGCGGCCCTGAAGAGGTCCGGGTCGCTCGTGATGCAGGCACCCACGTTGAGGCCGCCCGCACTCCCGCCACGCACTGCCAATCGGGACGGATCGGCCCAGCCCCCCGCGCCGAGGTGGCGGGCACAGGCCATCGTGTCCTCGAAGGTGTTTCTCTTGGCGAGCAACTTGCCGTCGAGGTACCAGTTGCGCCCCATCTCACCGCCACCGCGAGGGTGGGCCAGTGCCCACACCCAGCCCCGGTCGAGCAACGACAGGCGCGCCACCGAGAACCACGGAGGCACCGATGCCTCGTAGGACCCGTACACGTAGACCACCGCGGGTGCGGTCCCGTCGACGGGAGTGTCGCGTCGCCTCACGATGTCGAGGGGCACGCGAACACCGTCATGGGACACGGCCCAAGTTCGCTCGGCGACATAGTCATCGGGCCTGGCGTTGGGCACCTCGGTGCGCTTGATGGTGGTCAACTCACCCGTAGTGGGCGACCAATCGGCCACGGTGTGGGGAACGGTGAGTGACTGGTACGAGATACGGACCCGGTCTGTCTGCCAGTTGGGGTTCGATCCCAGCTCGACCTCGTGCGGTTCGTCGAGCACCGCGATGGTCCGTGTGGTGCCGTCGGTGCCGACGTGCACGAGGGTCTGTTGGGCGGCGGTCCAGCGCTGCATGACGGCGAATCCGTCGAAGCACTCGAACGAGACGATCCGCGATCCCCCCACATGGTCGAGGAAGGGATGCCAACGTCCGGGGTCACCGGGCTCGGCCGTCATCACGCGGAAGTCGAGGGCGTCGAGGTTGGTGAGGATTGCGAAGCGGTCGCCCCAGTGGTCGACCGAGTACTCCACCCCGTCCTGGCGCGGTCGCACGCACCGTGCAGGTTCGCCCGGCGTGCGGGCATCGATCAGCCACCATTCGCTCGTGGTGCGACTGTCGGCTCCGATCAGGATCCAGCGACCGGATCTGCTCGCACCGAGGCCGACGTAGAACCGCTCGTCGGTCTCGGTGCGGACGCAGACGTCCTGTGCGGTCGGGGTGCCTATCTCGTGGCGCCACACTTGCCAGGGGCGCATGGCCTCGTCGGGCACCACGTAGAACAGATGGCGGTCATCGGCCGACCATGCGACACCTGTCGAGATGGTGCCGGGGATCTCGTCGGCGAGGTCCTGCCCGCTGCCGAGGTCGCGCACACGCAGGGTGCACTTCTCGCTGCCGTCGAGATCGGCCGACCATGCGACGAAGCGTCCGTCGTTCGAGACCTCGAGGGCGCCGAGCGCGAAGAAGTCGTGTCCCTCGGCCTCGCGGTTCTCGTCGAGAACGATCGAATCCCCGGCACTGTCGGCCGACGGGCCGCGGGTGTGGATCGGGTACGACAGACCCTTCCGTGTGGCCGATGCGTACCACCATCGGCGGTGCTCCACCGGTGGGGACGCGTCGTCCTCGACGACACGCGAGACGATCTGGTCGTAGATCGCGCCCACGAGTGCGGGGTCCTCGGCGAAGAACTCCTCGGCCCGGGCGTTTTCTGCCGCGAGGTAGGCGAGGGTCTCGGGCCGCGAGGCCTCCCGGAGCCACATCCACGGGTCCTCGACGGGTCCGAACGCGCGCTGCCAGACGTGTGGCTCGCGGGGCGCGGAGGGAACGGGGGTGACGTTCGGCATCGCGACAGACTAAGGGGAAGTCCGGAGCCGGCGGGCTGTACCTTGCTTCATGTGCGCGTGTGGATCGACCAAGACCTCTGCACGGGCGATGGTCTCTGTGTCGACCACTGTCCCGATGTGTTCGTCCAACTCGAGGATGGCATCGCCTATGTGGCCGAGTTGGGCGTCATCCTGAACGACCCGGGCGGGTCGGGTTCGCTCGCCGATGTCCCGGATCGGCACCTGCAGTCGGTGGTGGAAGCAGCCGACGTTTGTCCGGGGGAGTGCATCTTCATCGAGATGGATGCGACTGTTCACGCAGAACAGTTGCCTCTGTTCGCCTGACCGGTTCTCCGTGACCCACCGCGGTCCGCCTGCCGCCGGGCAACCGGGGCGCGCGGGGTCGGGGTTCGCGACCGCGGCCACCACACCGACGGTCCGCCACGAGCCGACAACGAGATAATCTGACGCGGTGGAGTCGTCTCATCGGGGCGTGATCGCTCTTCCCGTGCTCGCAATCGCAGTGTCCGTGTCGTGTGCAGCTGTGGGCACGACGGCCGGGGTGACCACGGCGCCCTCCTCGGCGGCATCGGTCGGTGCGGCCGCGTCGGGTTCCCCCGGTGCCGCATCGAGCCAGGGTGCCAGGCCGACGACGACCACCGTCGCAAAGGGTGGTGCCGCGCCCTCGGTCGCATCCGTCGCCGCCGGCATCAAGGTTGCGCGTGAACGCCCCGCGGGCTACAAGCGCTCGCTCTTCACGCACTGGACCGACGAGGACGGGGACGGATGCGACACGCGCAAGGAGGTGCTGATCGCTGAGTCGTCCACGCGCGCCCAAGTCGATGCCTACGGTTGCGCCGTGATCGCCGGTGACTGGTACTCGCCCTATGACGGTGTGAGCCACACCGACCCATCCGATCTCGACATCGACCACTTCGTGCCATTGAAGGAGGCATGGGACTCGGGTGCGCATTCATGGACGTCCGCTCGGCGGCGTCAGTTCGCCAACGATCTCTCCGACCCGCGCTCGTTGATCGCGGTGACGGCGGGCGAGAACCGGTCCAAGGGCGACAAGGACCCCTCCAACTGGATGCCCGACCGCAGAAACTATTGGTGCACCTACATCGCCAACTGGGTCGCGGTGAAGGCGCGTTGGGGTCTCACGATGGATGAGAGCGAGGCGGGACGCGTCCGCAAAATCGCAGCCGGGTGCCAGTCGACATCGGTCCCGGTCTGGGGCCGGGGATCCGATTCGGGGCCCAAGTCGACAGGGGAAACCACAGCGAGCTCGGTCGCCCCGACCACCACGACTGCCGGCGTGGCACCGGTGACCCAGCCCACGGCCACGTCGCCGTCGGTGACCCAGCCCACGACCACGACGCCGGCGACCGGATCTCTGCCAGAGGGTCGGCCCGGTCGCTTCTGCACCCCCGAGGGGGCGCGTGGCACGTACGCGGGGGACCCTGTCGTGTGTTCCCGGACAAAGGCCGATGGGACTCGTTACACGGACAACCGGGCACGGTGGGTGAGGGACTGAACCTGCCCGCCGGTGCAACCGGGGCTCGCGATAGTCTTGGTTCCCATGTCGAAGAAGACCAAGAAGCGCAAGGCGCGCATGCGCCGCTCGAAGGCCAACCACGGCAAGCGCCCGAACATGGGCCGGGGCTGAGCCCCAGTCTTTGATGACCCGCCTCGTCGCCCTCGAGGTTGGGGGCGACACGGAACCGTGGAAGGCCATCGGGCTCCCGGTGGGTGAAACGTCGATAGGTCATCTCGTCACCACTCCCTGCTCGCGTATCGCCGATGTCGAGGTGAGGTTCGTAGGTGGTGAACCCGGATTGCAGGGCTGGGTGTTCGCGAGTCCCGCTCACGGGGGCGGTCCCCTCGTGGTGGATGTCGCCGGGATCAGAACCACCATCGTCGGCGCTGGTCCGGAGGCCGCCCCGGATGGGACCGCGACATCGCCGATTGCTGGCGCCGTGGCAGTCGGCCTCGATCATGTCGTGGTGCACACATCGGATCCCGAGGGTTTTCGTGACGCAGTGGCGAGAGTGCTCGGCCTCGAGTTGCGACGCGTGCGTCCGGTGGGCAACGGGTGGGAACAATGGTTCTACAAGCCGGACAACACGGTCATCGAAGTGGTGACGTCGACGGAGGTGCCCGCAGGTCCGGCCACCCTGTGGGGAATGGTCGCGAGCGTCGATGACCTCGATGGGGTCGCAACGCGGCTCGGCGAGGGGGTGGTGTCGGCCCCGAAGGCCGCGGTTCAGCCGGGACGATCCATCTCCACCGTGCGTCAGTCAGTCGGTCTCGGTGTCGCGTTCGCGCTCATGACCCCGCACCAGCGCTGAGTCCGCTCACCAGTCGTCGCCGTCAGCCTCGTCGCCGTCGAGCGTGTGCAGGTGGCGCACACCCTCCTCGCAGGTTTGGTTCAGCGGACACCACCGGCAGTGAAAGCCCGGCCGAACCTCGGCATCCCGCGTGCCAGCGATCAACTCGGCCATCGCACGGGCCCCCTGGCCGGTGCGGCGCACCGCAGCCTGCAGAATCCCCTCGGTGACCTCCTCGTGGTCGAGGCGGGCACGCTCCAGTGAATAGGTGCCCAATCGCCGCGGGGCCTGGCGGCTCCTCAATGTCTCGATGAGTGCGTAGTAGCGGAGGTCGTCGCGATGCTGCGCCCCGATCCATCCCGACTTGAGGTCGATGATCACCCGCCGACCAGGGAGGCCGAGCACGAGGTCCATTCGCGCGGTGAAGATCACCGCCCCCGAGAAGAGGGAGTACTTCGCGGTGTACTCCACCATCGGCCGCCACTGCGGCTTGATGGGGGGGAAGCAGTCCCCGAAATTGGTGACCAGTTGTGCGACCTGGCCCCGTAGCTCGGCCATGTCGTGGTCGGGCAGGGTCTCGAGGAAGGTGGAGGCTGATTCGCGGGGATTCTCGATGATGCTCGTGATCGCGGCCTCGACAAGATCGGCGGGAACGGGTTCGCCCGGCCAGTTGATCATCAGTTCGATGGCCTTGTGGGCCACCGTGCCGCGCACCGTCGGAACCGACCACGCGAACTTTTGCGACCGCTCTGCGACGAACCGCTTCTCGCAGCCGTGCACGGTGCCGAGATGGTGCTTCGTGACCCTGAGTGGATCTTCGGGCGTGAACAGTCCATCGATCGGTGCGAGTTCGTCGGCCAGCATCGTCTCGACCCCAGCCATGATCTCGGGTGGGAGCGGTTCCCATCCGGCAGGCACGCCGAGCGAGTCGATGATCTCGAGCTGCAGTGGATTCAGTTCCTCGGTCACATTGGACTCCGCATGTCGGGGGTCACATTAGAGAAGGGGTGCGACGGGGGACCGATCAGCGGTGACACACCCTCCTGCGACGATGTCGCAATGGCAGCGGGCACCGAGACGGCACATGGCGCATATGTCCAGGGGCGCTCACAGGGCGCTTCCGGCGTGGATGCCGGAAGCGAGGTCAGAGACGGCGTCATGCCCACCACGCTCTTCACCGAGGCGGCACGGGTTCTTGCCCAGCATGTCGCCGGCATGGATCTGATGGTCCCGGGCTTTCGCAGTCCGCCCCGTGCCGTCGGGGTCAACCGCACCCTCAGGCGCGCGCCGGCCGGACTCGGAGGTGTCATCGCCGTGCGGCTCGCCGACCGCCCCTTCACCGCGGTCATCGGGGACATGATCGAGGGCGTCGTCGTGCTCAACCGGCTCGACGTCGCTGAAGCCGACAGGACCCGCACTCACTTGTGGCGCCTCATGCTCGCCTTCACCATCGAGGCGATGCCGAGCCGCCGCAGAGACGCACCGAATCGGCGCGTAGCCTGAGCCACTCCGCGCCCGGGTGGCGGAATTGGCAGACGCAGGGGGCTTAAACCCCCCAGCCGCGCAAGTGGCGTGTGGGTTCGACCCCCACCCCGGGCACGTTCTGATGTGGGTCATGTTCAGTCGAGGGTGACGACGAGATCCTCCCTGTTCCCGGAGGGTCGGAGTCACACGAGAGCGCCGGGTCGTCCCAGAAGTTGGCGCGGTACCGTGGCGAAGGTGCGCATTGTCGAGGCAACACTTGCTCGGGTTCCGCTGGCCCTGGTCGGTCCTTTGCACACGTCGTCGGGAACTCACTCGGCGCGCTCTGCGACCTTGATCGCGGTTGTCCTCGACGATGGATCGGTCGGCTGGGGAGAGAACGTCTCTCCGGAGGAGGATTTCTACACCGGTGAGACATCATCGACGTCGGTGAGGGCGATGCGCGGCGATCTGCTGGGAGGCATCGTCGACCGGGAATTCGGCGCGCCGTCTGAACTTGATGCCTCGTGGTGGGGCACCACGGAGTTCCCGATGGCGAGGTGCGCCGTCGAGTCGGCCGTGTGGGATGCGTGGTGCCGCGGTCGCGGGATCGCGCTCGCCACCGCGCTCGGTGGCTCACCGGGCGATGTGGCGGTCGGCGCTGTCGTGGGTCTTCATCCCTCGGCCGCTGACACGGTCACCGAGGCACTTGCCAGAGTGGCCGAGGGGTACCGGCACCTGAAATTGAAGATCGCTCGCGGTCGTGACCGCGAGGTCGTCGCAGCGGTCCGGGATGCGGTCGGGCCCGGTGCCTCGTTGTCCGTCGATGCGAACGGTGCCTACTCGGCCGACGACGTCGGCCTCCTCGCCGGCCTCGCCGAGGTCGGCGTCGACCTCGTCGAGCAACCCTTTGCACCCGGTGACCTCGCGGCTTCGGGTCAGTTGAGCGCGACGAGATCGGTGAAGGTCGGTCTCGATGAGTCGATCATGACGATGTGCGACCTGGATCTCGCACTCACCGCGGGAGCGGTCGATGCGGTGAATGTGAAGCCCTCGCGACTCGGGGGGCTCGGCGCCGCCGTCGGCATTCTCGAGCGGTGTCGTGCCGAGGGGCTCGACGCATGGATCGGCGGAATGCTCGAGTCCGGGGTCGGCCGGGCCGCCGCCCTCGCGCTCGCCACCCACCCGGCGTGCACGCTCGCCCCCGATCTCTCGGCATCGGCCAGGTACTTCGAGCACGACGTGACCGAGCCGTTCGTTCTGGCAGATGGGAGACTCCGGGTGCCCGCCACCGCGGGAATCGGGAGGGAGCCGCTGTCCGAGATGATCACCGGGGCGGCAATGGAGGCACTCCCGTGAGCGGGGGTCGTGACACGATGGACACCATGGCCCACCTCGACACTGACGCGATGCTCGGCGACCTCGCTCCTCTGGTGGACACCGAGTCGCCGTCGGGCGATGTCGCGAGACTCGAGATCCACGCGAAACTCCTGGCCTCGGTCATCGAGGCACGCCTCGGGTCTCGTCCACGACTGGTCGCCTCCCCGGTCGGCCCGCACGTCCACTGGAGCGGCGGCGGGGATCCGCGCGTGCTGATCCTTGGTCACTATGACACGGTCCATCCGGCGGGAACGACCGCGACGAGGCCGTTCGCCGTGCGCGACGGCATCGCGACCGGGCCGGGGGTGTTCGACATGAAGGCGGGCATCGTGCAGGCGATCCACGCGGTCGCCTCGCTGGCCGACACCTCCCGTGTGGAGATTCTCCTCACCGCCGATGAGGAGACGGGATCCAGGGCCTCGCGTGCGCTGCTCGAGGAGCGTGCGCGAGCCTGTGGTGCGGTGCTCGTGCTCGAACCGAGCGCCGAGGGCGGGGCCCTCAAGATCGGTCGCAAGGGCACGGGGACCTTCACCGTGTCGCTGCACGGCCGCGCCTCGCACGCCGGACTCGAGCCGGAGAAGGGCATCAACGCACTCACCGAACTTGCCGCTCTCATCCCGGTGATCGCCGGTTTTGCCCGACCGGGAGCCGGAACGACAGTCACGCCGACACTGGCCACCGCGGGCACCGCCGACAACGTCGTGCCCGCGCTCGCCACCTGCGCGGTGGACGTGCGCGTCACCGATGCCGCCGAGAAGGAGCGGATCGAGACGGCGTTCGCCTCGCTCGCACCGACCCATCCCGAGGCACGGATCGAGATCGCCGGCGGCATCGGGCGCCCGCCGATGCACGAGTCGGCGGCGGAACGTCTGATGCCGCTCGCCCGCTCGGTCGCCGAATCACTCGGGTTCGGTGTCGACGGGGTCGTGGTGGGTGGTGGATCCGACGGCAACTTCACCTCGGCGATCGGTATCGAGACACTGGACGGGCTCGGTGCCGTCGGTGGCGGGGCTCACGCCGAGACCGAGCACGTCGTGGTGTCCACGCTCGTTCCGCGCGCGGCGCTCATCGCGGGGATCTGTCAGGAGTTGTCGTCGATGGCGAGGAGACCGCCGCTCGGGAGTGTCCCCGCGGAGCGGTAGACCTCGAGCTTGGCGCGTGAGTCGTCGATGTCGAGGTTGCGCATGGTGAGTTGGCCGATCCTGTCGAGTGGACCGAACGCTGCGCCATCGACCCTCTCCATGCTGAGGCGCTCGGGCGCGTAGGTGAGGTTCGGGCCGGTGGTGTCGAGGATCGTCCAGTCGTCGCCCCGACGGAGGCGCACGGTGACTTCGCCGGTGACCGCGGTGCCGACCCAACGCATCAGTGGCTCGCGCAGCATCAGCGATTGCGGGTCGAACCAGCGGCCCTCGTAGAGGAGCCGGCCGAGACGGCGGCCCATCGTCCGGTAGTTGTCGATCGTGGACTCGTTGTGGATCGCGGTCACGAGCCGCTCGTAGGCGATGTGCAGGAGCGCGAGCCCCGGTGCCTCGTAGATGCCCCGCGACTTCGCCTCGATGATCCGGTTCTCGATCTGATCGCTCATCCCGAGTCCGTGTCGCCCGCCGATCGCGTTCGCCGCCGTCACCAGGTCGACGGTGGTGGCATATTCACGACCATCGACCGCGACCGGGAAGCCCTCGTGGAACCTGATCGAGACGGTCTCGGCGGCCACGGCGACATCGTCGCGCCAGTGGGCCACGCCCATCAGCGGCTCCACGATGTCCATTCCGTTGGCGAGCTCCTCGAGCAGTTTCGCCTCGTGGGTGGCACCCCAGATGTTGGCGTCGGTGGAGTAGGCCCTCTCACTCGGGGCGCGATACGGCAGGTGCCTCTCGGTGAGGAATTCACTCATCTCGGCTCTGCCGCCGAGCTCGGCGACGAAGTCGGGATCGAGCCACGGCTTGTAGATCCTCAACGACGGATTCGCCATCAACCCGTACCGGTAGAAGCGCTCGATGTCGTTGCCCTTGTAGGTGCTGCCGTCCCCCCAGATGTCGACGCCGTCGTCCTGCATCGCGCGCACCAGCAGAGTCCCCGTCACGGCACGGCCCAGCGGTGTGGTGTTGAAATAGGTCTTGCCCGCGGTGGAGATGTGGAACGCGCCGCACTGGAGCGCGATCAGTCCCTCGTGGACGAGTTCGTCACGGCAATCCACGAGCCGGGCGATATCGGCGCCGTATTCGCGCGCCCGGCCCGGCACGCCGGGCAGATCGGGTTCGTCGGGTTGGCCCAGGTCGGCGGTGTAGCAGCAGGGGATCGCACCCTTCTCGCGCATCCAGGCGACCGCCGCCGATGTGTCGAGACCGCCGGAGAACGCGATGCCGACGCGCTCTCCGACCGGGAGGGATGTGAGGACCTTGGACACGGAGATCAACGGTACTGGCGCAGACCGACCCACACCGCGACGTTTCCGATCAGCGATGCCACCGCGACCGCGGCGCACGCGGCCGCGACCACGGGAGTCGATCCGACATCGGCGAGCGCGCTCGCGCCGAGTCCGAGTGAACACGAGATGCCCACCAGCCCGGCGCGCGGGTGGCGCCGCGCGACGGCGAGCACCGGCACGACCACCAGGCCGATCGGGACCGCGAGCCACCACCGCGGGGAGGGATCCGGCGGGGGACCGAGCCACCACACGGCCCGGCCGATGGTCCTGCTCGAGACGGCGACGGCGGCGGTCGCGGCAAAGACGAGCACCCAGTTCACGTAGGCGACGGTGCGCCATCCGTCGCCGGGTCGACCCGGGCCCGAGATGGGAGCCGGCGCCAGGAGCGCTGGAGGGCCGGGCTGTGTCGGGTCGGACCGGGAGCCGGCTCCAGGCTCGGTCTCGTCGACCGCGGAGAAATCGAACGTCACGCCGGACACGGTACCGATGTGCGCGAATCACCCCACTTGGGCCACCGTTAGCCTTGGCGCGGCATGGACACGAGCTCGTTCCGCAAACTGAGCGTGTTCTTCCCGATGTGGAACGAGGAGGACTACATCGTTCGTGCCGTGGAGGCGGCGCGCGAGGAGTGCGACGACCTCATGGCGGGCGGGGAGATAGCCGACTACGAGGTGATCATCGTCGACGACGCCTCCACCGACTCGACCCCCGACATCGCCGCCCGTCTGGCGGCCTCCGATCCGCGGGTCCGGGTCGTGACCCACCCCGTCAACCGGAAGCTCGGCGGCTCCATGCGGTCCGGGTTCGCCGCCGCGACGGGCGACCTGGTGCTCTACACCGACGCCGATCTCCCCTTCGACATGCACGACGTGCACAAGGCCATCCGTTTGTTGCGGTATTACGACGCCGACATCGTCTCGGCGTACCGGTTCGACCGGACGGGGGAGGGCTGGGTGCGGGTGGTGTACTCGTTTCTCTACAACATGCTCGTCCGGGTCCTCTTCGGGGTGAGATTCCGGGACATCAATTTCGCCTTCAAGCTGTGTCGCACCCGGGTCTTCGAGAGGGTGGATCTGCGCAGTGAGGGCTCGTTCATCGATGCAGAGTTGATCGTGAAGGCGAAGCGGCACGGGTACAGGGCGATCCAGTTCGGGGTCGACTACTTTGCTCGCACGAGGGGCGTGTCCACGCTCAGTTCACCGCGGGTGATCGGCAAGATCCTGCGGGAGGCTGTCGCGCTGAGACGTGAGATCCGGTCGATCAGGCCGCCCACCGTGTGATCACCCGGGGTGGATCCCGCGTTTCCGTGACGGAGGACCGAAATTCGTCCGAGCACGACCGCCGATAGCGTTTTCATCTTGTGAGCGCCCCCTTCGACCCGCCCACGGGGCCGGCCGGGCCCCATGCCGATGGTGAGCCCGGTGCCGGGTCGGTCTCCCGCGGCTCCCGGTGGGTGCGCTGGCGCCCCGCGATCCTGGCCTCGGTTCTCCTCGCTGGCGCGCTCTCGGCTGTGACCGTGTCGCAGATGGCCGAGTCCCCTGCCACCACGACGACCTCCACGACCGTGCCGACCGAGGCGTGCCCCCCGGGGTCGCCGATCACCTGTCACCCGCTCACCCGGGTCATCCGCGACGGCGACAGGGGAGAGGACGTGAAGCGCATCCAGCAGCGCCTCAGGGATCTGCACTTCGATCCGGGCCGCATCGACGGCATCTTCGGCGGTGACACGCGCATGGCGGTGTGGGCGTTCCAGTCCCTCGTGATGGAGATGTCGCGCGACACTGTCGTCGACTTCGTGACACCGGTGATCTGGGATGCGATGCGCGACGACGTGGCCATCATCCCTCGTCGCCAGCCGGGATCACCCACCCACCTCGAGATCTACCTGCCCGAGCAGGTCATGGCCGTCTTCAAGGGAACCGAGGTTCTTCTCGTCACCCACATCTCGTCGGGCACGGGTCAGGTGTGGTGCGAGGAGGTCACGATCGACCCGGGCGAGGAGGGCAACACCACGAGGGAGCCGATCAAGACCGGCATCTGCGGCGAGGCCGTGACACCCGGTGGCATCTACTACTTCTACAACCGCAAGTACGGCCTTCGCGAGAGCAAGCTCGGCACGATGTGGAACCCGGTGTACTTCAACTTCGGGATCGCGGTCCACGGGGCGATGCAGGTGCCGAAGGAGCCGGCGTCGCACGGCTGTATTCGCATCCCGATCTTCATCTCGGAGTACTTCCCGGCGATGGTTCGCTACAACGATCGCGTCTATGTCTGGGACGGGAAGAAGGAACCAGAGGAGTACGGATCTCAGCCACCTCCGTGGGACCGGCCCGACCCGAACTACACCACGACGACGACGTCGTCGTCGACCACCACGAGCACGACGATCCCGAGGTTCCCCACGACCGTGAAGCCCGCGCCGACCGGGGTCGCACCGCCGGCACAGACAACGACGACCTCGCCCCCGGCGGGCTGACCGGCCTAGCGGCCGCCGAGGGTGTCCATCTCGGCGATCTCGACGCGCTGGGACCTGATCATGGCTCGCGCCATCTTGTCGACCTCGTCGTTGAGGCCGTTGTCGCGCGCGTACTCGGCCATGTGTATGCCCCCCTCGTGGTGGGCGATCATCAACTCGGAGAAGACCGTGTCGGCGGCCGCACCGCGCGAGGCCCGCAGGCCTTTGAGGTCGGAGTCGCTGGCGTAACCGGGCATGTCCGCGAGATCGACCGGCATTCCCATCCAGCCCATCACCTGATCGGATGCGCTCGCCTCGGGCTCGTCGAAGACGCGCAGCAACTGCACCATGCGCCCGGTCTCCATGCCCTGCTTGATGATGATCTCGCGCGCGATCGACCGCATCACCGCGTCGCCCCCGTCGGCGGAGGCCTCCAGGTAGGTCATCGACATCGCCACTGCCTGCTCGTGGTGGATGCGCATGTCGTGGAGGAATCCGGTGTCGACGTCGTTGTGCGCCAGTTCGGATCCGGAGCGACCGGCCCACCACCCGATGCCAGCGGCGAGCATCATGACCACCATCGCGGCGAGCAGGAGGTTCAACTTGCTCCACCACCACGGAAGGATGGTCCCGTCGTTCACAGCCTCCTCCACGTGGATCACGGTACTAGCCTGCGGTCTCGTGGGGGTCGTCACCGAGGAGCACAGGCGTGCGGGTCGTCCGGTCGACTCCGACTCGGCCGACACGCGTGCGCGCATCCTCGACCACGCGCTCGTGCTCTTTGGGACCGAGGGGTTCGACGCCACGACCAACCGCCGCATCGCCGAGCTGGCGGGGATCTCCAGTGCGGCGCTCTACCACTACTTCCCCTCCAAGTCGGACATCTATGTCGCCGTGTGCGGGGCGATCACGGATCGCTTCGCCGACGTGTTCGCGCGCGTCACCGGCGCAGAACCCACGCTCGCGGGTCGCCTCGCGCGGATCATGGACGAGAACATCGATCTCGGCAAGACCTCCCCCGCGTTGCTCGGTTTCGTGGCGGGGATCCCGGCCGCGGTCCAGAAACATCCCGAGATCGCCCACGGAGCAGAGACCATGTCGGTGGCGTTCCGCAAGATGGTCCGTGACATGGTCGAGGGCGGCAGCGAATCCGAGTCCGTTCTCGGTGGCACCCCTCCGGCAGGGTTCGCCGATCTTCTCATGGTGGTTCTCTCGGGAACGGGACGATTGAGTGCGCGCGGCATGCACGACCGGCACCGCGCCGCCAGTGAAGCGTTCCTCGCACTCGTCGAGAGCGGCCGGGGCGACCATCTCGGCTGACTCCGCGATGAGCATCGACCACCTCCGCCTGCTCGCCTCCCGCGTGCCCGGGCTCCGCGAGATGTTCGCCTCCGATGCGGAGCGTGCACAGAGGGGGACCCTCGACGCGTGCGGGATCCACGCCGACTTCTCCCGGCAGTTGATGGACACCGCGTTGTTCGCCGCCGCGTTGGCTCACTGCGACGAGATCGGCCTGCGCGGCCGGATCGAGGCGATGTTCGCCGGTCGCACCGTCAACCACACGGAGGGTCGCGCGGCACTGCACACCGCGCTCAGGGCGCGGGGGAGCCAGGCACCCGAGGCGCGTGAGGCCGCGACATGGATGGCCGGGGCTCTCGAGCTCGCCGCGCAGGTGCGCGACGGCGCCGTGGTCGGATCGACGGGTCGTCGCTTCACCCATGTCGTCAACATCGGGATCGGTGGCAGTTCGCTCGGGCCCGAGACGGTCACGAGGTCGTTGCGGAGGTTCCACGACGGACCCGAGGTGAGGTTCGTGTCGAACATCGATTCCGCCGATCTTGATGCGGCACTGGCGGGTCTGGACCCCGAGACGACGCTGGTGTGCGTTGCGTCGAAGACCTTCACCACCCAAGAGACCCTGCACAATGCCGAGCGTGCGCGGCGGTGGTTGGCGAACGCCTGTCCCCGCTGGCAGGACCATGTCGTGGCCTCGACGGCCGATCCGGTGGCAGCGGTCGCATGGGGGATCGACCCCGTGCGGTGCCTGCGCTTGGCCGAATGGGTCGGCGGGCGGTTCTCGGTGTCATCGGTGGTGGGGTTCCCGGTCGCATCTGCGATCGGCCCCGCTGGGTTCGCCGACTTTCTCGACGGCATGCACGAGATGGACACCCATTTCCTCCATGCACCATTCGCCGAGAACCTGCCGGTCGTCCACGGGCTGTCGTGGTGGTTGAACTCGGCCATTCGGGGGTTTCCCGCGGTCGCTGTCGTCCCGTATGCCGCGGATCTGGCGCTCCTGCCCCAACATCTCCAGCAACTCGTGATGGAGAGCCTCGGCAAGGGTGTGTCAGAGTTCGGCGGTCCCCTGTCGCTGGATTCATCACCGGTGGTGTTCGGAACCGCCGGCACCGATGCCCAGCATTCGTATTTCCAGATGCTCCACCAGGGAACGCGGCCGATTCCGGTCGACTTCATCGGGGTCGTGGAACCACTCGGCGGGGACTCGGCGGCGCACGACCTGCTCGTGGCCAACATGCTCGCCCAGTCGGACGCGCTGGCCACTGGTCGCAGCCTCGGCGAAACCGAAGCGGCGACCGGGTCCGCCGATCCCCACCGCTCGTCCCCGGGCAACAGACCGAGCACCGTGTTGTTCTTGAGCCGGCTCGATCCCCGGCACCTCGGGGCGCTGGTTGCGCTCTATGAGCACTCGGTTCTGGTCCAGGGTGTGCTGGCCGGCGTGAATTCCTTCGACCAATTCGGCGTCGAGATGGGCAAGCAGGTGGCCCACGCCGCAGCAGAGGCGCTAAGAGCGACCGACGAGGCTGCCTCTGCTGCAGGGCCAAAATCATCCGTGTCACACCCCCTGACGATGACACACCCCCTGCTCGAGTGGTACCGCTCACAAAAAGTCTGATCGACAATTAACTCGGTGAGTGACGGCTCTCGGCGCCGTATAGCGTTGCGGCGATGCCGGGCAAGAAAAAGATTCCCTCGACCGAGCGCATCATCAACCTGCTCGTGCTCCTCACCGAGTCGAATGTGCCGGTCACCTACGAACAGATCATGAACGACATGGGTGAGCAGTACCCGGTCGGTGACGAGGCGCGGCGCATCACCTTCGAGCGCGACAAGAAGGTCCTGCGCGATGCGGGGGTGCCGATCGTCAAGCAGGTGCTCGGCGGGAACGACGCGGGCAAGACCGCCTACTCGGTCGACAAGAGCGAGTACGCGCTCGTCGATTTCGGGCTCAACCATGACGAGATGTCGGCGTTGCAGCAGGCCGCGGCGATCGTCCGCATGGGCACGCCGTGGGGCGGTCGTGCCGTGCTCTGGCTCGGGGGTGAGATCGTCGACGACCACGAGCACACTGCCGCGCGCGTCGTGGCCGACGACGCACGCCTGCCCGCACTCCACGAGGCCTGCGCGAGGCGGCGCACCACCGCGTTCTCGTACCACGGTCGGGCGCGCACCGTGCACCCCTACGGATTGATGGCGCGCCGCGGGTTCTGGTACCTCATCTGCCACGACACCGAGCGCGCTGCGGTGACCAGGTACCGAGTCGACCGGATCGAGGACGAGCCGACGTTCTCGGGGCCCGACTCCTTCGACAGGCCCGCTGGCATCGTGCTCGAGGATCTTTTCGCGCGGGATGCCAAGTTGTTCGACGGTGGCGATGACGAGCACGCAATCGTCCGGGTCGAGGGTCGTCTGGCGCCCGGAGTCGTCCGCGAACTCGGCGAGGAGGCCGTGCGTGCGCGTCTCGCCGACGGGTCGGTGGAGGTGCGGGTGCCGTGCGGCAACCGCTTCGCCTTCCGGAACTGGCTCTTCGCGATGGTTGATCGAGCCGAGGTGATCGCCCCGGAGGAGGTCCGGGCAGAGATCCTCGCCGAACTGGAGTCGATCGCCGGGGTCGGGCCGTGAGCCCGAAGCGCGGACCGCGCAGCGCCACCGAGCGCATCACCGGGCTCCTGGAGATGGTGCCCTGGTTGATGGAGCGCGACGAGGTCCCGGTCGCCGAGATGGCGAGGCAGTTCGGGATCAGCGAGGAAGACCTGATCGCCGACATCGAGATGGCCGCGATGTGCGGACTGCCCCCGTATTCGCCGTGGGAGCTCACCGAGATGTGGATCGAGGATGGTGTGATCCACACCGGCCCGAACAAGCACCTTGAGCGTCGCCTCCGGCTCAGCAAGCAGGAGGCCTTCGGGCTCGCGCTGCTCGCCCGGGCCGCGCTCGAGATGCCGAACTTCAAGGCGCGGGGTGCGTTGAAGAGCGCGCTCAACAAGCTCGAGTCGGTGAATTCGGCCTCGGAGGAGCTCGTGGATGTCGACGTGGTCGACCTCCCCTTCCTCGCCGAGGTCACCGAGGCCGCGCGCCAGGGTGAGCGGATCCTGATCCGCTACTGGAAGCCGTCGGACAACTCCGAGACGGAGCGATCGGTCTGGGTGCGGGGCGTCTTCACCGACATCGGCAACTGGTACATGACCGCCGACGACGAGAAGTCGAGAGATCTCCGGCACTTCCGCATCGATCGCATCCGCGGACTCACCCACACCGACGAATTCCGCACGCCGCACTCGGGCGCAGTCGATGTCCCGTCGTGGTTCGCCGACTCGCCGAGCGGAACCGTCGTGACGATCGAGGCCGACGCGTCCGCACGGTGGATCGCCGAGACCTACCCCTGCCGCTCGGTGGAGGATCTCGCCGGCGGTGGGACCCGGATCGTGCTGGTGGCCACGAGCGAGCACTGGCTCGGGCGCCTCTTGCTGCGCGCAGGACGATCGGCGCGGGTGACCGCGCCCGCCCACCTCGTGGGACTGGGTCGCGCAACCGCGGGCTCGGTGCTCGATCGCTACCGCGCGAAGTAGCCCGGCAACTCCCGTGGGGACCCGAGACCGATCTCCCGGGTGAGGTGCACCAGGAGTTCCGCGGTCGCCCTCGCATCCGACAGCGCCTCATGGGCCCTCTCGCGCTCGATCCCGTAGTGCTCGCACAGCGCGCTGAGGGAGTGGCGACGGGTGTGCTCAGTGTCGATGCTCCGAGCGAGCGCGAGAGTGTCGATCCATGTCTCGAGAGTGTCCTCGATTCCGACCCGGGCGGACTCGGCGTGCAGAAATCCGATGTCGAACCGCGCATTGTGGGCCGTGAACCATCGCCCCCGGCTCATCGACCACACCCTCTCGAGCGCCTCCTTGAGGGGCATGCCCGACAGGACCTGTTCGTCTGAAATCCCGTTCACATGCGCGGCGGAGTTCTCGAATTCGTCGGGGTTCTGGGGTTTGACGATCGTGTCGAAGGAGTCGACGACGGCGCCGTCAGCGTCGACCACGAGTGCAGCCACCTGGAGGATGCGGTCCGTCGAGGGGTCGAGCCCTGTGGTCTCAAAATCGACGACGGTGAAGGCGACGTCATCGGTTGCTTCGCGAGCCGGTTGGTTCGTGTCTCCTCGGTTCGTGTCTCCTCGGGTCGTGTCCATGTGATCCACGGTAGGCGTGGGGTGCGTCACGGTGCGAGTCACTCCGCGGAAGCAGGTGGTGTGATCGCCCAGAGGAGCGCCGCGCCATCTAGTCGTCGCGCCATCCGTGTCGTCGCACTCGTTCAGCACCGTGCCCCTCGCGAGGTCACCCGGGGTCCCCACCCATCATCGCCACACCCATCATCGCCACCGGTGACTCGATGTCCCCGGCGGTCAGACAGGGGTGGACTCGTGCGCGGGAGGCTGCCACCTCAGAGCAACTCGGCCGCGAGGCTCGCGACCTCGCTGCGCTCGCACGACGAGAGGGTGATGTGACCGAACAGGTGCTGGTCGGCGAAGGCATGGATCAGCACCGCGAGGGCGTTGTTCGACTCTCCCATGTAGGGCGCGTCGATCTGGCTGGTGTCGCCCGTGAAGACCACCTTGGTGCCCTCTCCGATCCGGGTCAGGATGGTCTTGAGCGTGGTGGGCTCGAGATTCTGGGCCTCGTCGACGACCACGAACTGCCTGTGCAGTGAGCGTCCGCGCAGGAAAGTCACCGACTCCATCGAGAGTTGGCCACGGGCGGAGAGATCGTCGATCAAGCCCCTCGCGTCGCGCGAGGAGCGCTGGTCGGTGAGCGCGACGATCGCATCGTGGATCGCCGACATCCAGGGGTCGAGTTTTTCGTCGAGGCCGCCGGGGAGAAAACCCACGTCGGCGCGTCCCACGGGCACGAGGGGTCTGTACACGGCGAGCCGCTCGTAGTTGCGAGCCTCGACCACCTGCTCCAGTCCGGCTGCGATGGCGAGAACCGTCTTGCCCGTGCCTGCGCGGCCGTCGAGGGCCACCACGCTGACGGCGGGATCCAGGAGCAACTCCAGGGCGAACCGCTGTTCCTTGGACCTGGCCCGCAGGCCCCATGCCTCGGGGGACTGACCCGGGAGCAACTCGGCGGTGTCGCCGATGCTGCGCACGAGTGCCGACTGCGATCCCGAGCGCACCACGGCGAACTCGTTCACCATGAGACCCGCCGCGCCGAACTGCGCGACACCGACCTCTCCCTTGTCGTAGAGGTCGTTCACCGTCTCTGCCGACACCTCGAGGGTCGACCACCCCATCTGGCGGGTGGCCGCGGTGCGGCCGACTGGCTGGTGCTCGGCGGCCTCCAGGCCCAGGTGGGCGGCCTTGATGCGCAGCCCCGCGTCGTTTGAGACCATGCGGGTGGGGGACCGGAGCGACTGCCCGAGCGCCGCCCCGATGATCCGGTTGTCGGGCACCTCGGGGTCGAGCCCGTTCTCCACGAGGAGGTGCTTCTGGATGCCGTTCACCTCGATGTGCACGGTCGCGCTCTCGGGCTCCGGACCGAGGGCCACGGGGGTGTGGATCGAGCCCCCGGCGCGGCGGCGGAGGTCCTCGATCGTGCGCAGGGCGGTGCGTGCCGCACGACCCACATCGTCGGAGCGGGTCTTCAACCCGTCGAGTTCCTCCACGACGGTCAGGGGAATGACGACGTCGCATCCGGTGAAGGAATGGAAGCACCCGGGGTCTGCGACGAGGACCGACGTGTCGAGCACGATGCGTGTCCGGGTGCCCGGTCCGGCCGGTGCACTGGCGGCTGTCGCGAGGCTGAATGATGCGTGATCGGTCCGATGACCTTCGCTGTCCACGCGCCCTACGACATCGGTCATCGCACCTCCCGATGCAGACGTCGCCTCACTGATTTTCGCCGCGAACGATCAATGCCCAGATCATCCCATCCACGGGTCACCCCCCGGGTGGATGGTCATCCACAGGCCCACTCGGGTGCCGGGGAGAAATTCCGGGTGCCAGCGGGAAATTTTTTGGAAAATTTTTTGGGCCCCGACCGGGTCGTTCGCGCGTCGTGGCGACACCGCCGAGCACGCACCTCACCGAGCATGTGTGGCGTGCGTCGACGCACCGCGCCCACCGCACGCGTGGGGGCAGACCCCGACGAGCAGCGACACGTCGAGGTTGGAAACCCTTGTGGTTATTGGATTTCGCGCCGAGCGAGCGCCGTGGGTCGGGGGTGTGCCCGTGCACGGGGACGCACCGCACACGGACTCGAGTCGGAGCACGATGGCGACGTGCAGGTGCTCGGTTGCGCAAGGAGCCAGCAGTGGCGCGCGGTGGTGGTGGCGTGCTCCCGTCGCCAACGTCGCGCGGAAATGCTTGCATTCGTCGTCGGGACATACTCAACTTATCGGGACACTCCGGAACAGGGGGATCAACAAATGACCAAATCAGAGCTCATCGAAGAGGTGGCGAAGTCAGCAGGGTGCAGCAAGGCCGATGCCGAGCGAACCCTGAATGCCTTCTTCGACCTGGTAGTGGCCTCGACTCAGAGGGGCGAAAAGGTGGCCTGGCCGGGCTTCGGCGCGTTCAGCACCACCCAACGCAAGGCGCGCACTGGTCGCAACCCACAAACGGGTGCGACCGTCTCGGTGCCCGCCTCCACCGCGATGAAGTTCACAGCGAGTTCCACACTCAAGGCCTCGCTGAATCCAAACCGTAAGTAACCACTTACCCAACGAGAGGAAACTCAAGTGGCAGCAAAGAAGAAGGCAGCGGCCAAGAAGGCCGCTCCGAAGCGCAAGAAGAAGGCAGCGGCCAAGAAGGCCCCAGCCAAGAAGAAGAAGGCAACAAAGAAGAAGGCAGCGGCCAAGAAGGCCGCTCCGAAGCGCAAGAAGGCCCGCAAGAAGAAGGGCTGAGCCCTCTTCGCACCTTCAAGCAAAACAGAACCACTTGGTTCGGAAGTGTCAGAGCGGGGGGCGAAAGCCCCCCGCTCTTCTTTTTCCCGGGGAGCCCCGCTCCATCGATCGGTCACCTTGCAAGAATGAAGCCCATGGGAACCCCCGGTGAGGCGCGCGAGCGTCTCGATGCCATCGTCTCCGATTTCGCAGCCGAGGTGGCCGATCTCGACTCGGTGCTCGGCCCGCTGAGCAGTGGCGACTTCTCGCTCGACACACCCGCACGCGGTTGGTGCATCTCGGACCAGATCGTCCATCTCGGGCTGATCGACCGCCGTTGCCTCTGGTCGATCACCGATGCCGAGCGCTTCCTCGCCGATCGTGAACGGCTCTTCTCCGGTGTCGATGTGCATGTCGCCGAGCGGGGGCGCGACCACGCAGAACTGCGCGCGTGGTGGCTCAGGGGTGCGAGTGACCTCGTGGCGGCCGCCGCGAACATCGACCCCTCGGCCAAGTGCCCGTGGTACGGGCCGTCGATGTCGGCGACCTCGATGATCACGGCCCGACTGATGGAGACCTGGGCACACGGTCAGGACATCGTGGACGCGCTCGGGGTGTCGCGCACCCCCACACGCAGACTGCGGCACATCGCACACATCGGTGTGCGGGCACGTCCCTTCGCCTACGGGGCCAACAACATGGAGATGCCCCCGGTCGAGGTGCGGGTGGATCTCGCCGCACCCGATGGCGGGGTCTGGACATGGGGTGAAGAGGGTGGGAGCGAGCGCATCGCGGGAGATGCGCTCGGCTTCTGTCTCGCCGTGACGCAGAGACGCCACGTCGACGATTGCGGTCTCGAGATCACCGGCGCGGCCGCGCGGGAGTGGATGTCGATCGCCCAGGCGTTCGCCGGTCCACCCGGCGAGGGTCGAGCCCGGGGTCAGTTCACGGCCTGACCGGGACCGTCGTCCCGGACCCGGGCGTGCGACCCGCGCGGCATGGTGGCCGGTGGATGACCTAGAGCCGGGTGAGCAGGTGGAAGATCTCGGCCGCGGCGAGTCCGTGCGGTGTGCCGAGCTCGGCCATGCGGGTGCGCATCCGCTCGCGGAAGGTCTCCAGCCCCGCTTCGTCGGTGGCCCTCATCGTCGACTCGAACTGGCTCGCATGACGCTCGAGCGCGGCCAGTTTCACGTCCACCCATGCGCCCACGTCCTCGACGTGGTTCGGCTCGTCGGCCTCCCACAGCATCAAGGCCGAGGGTCGGTGGTGGGTCACGCCGTGGTCGCGCATGTGGTGGCGCAGGAAGTGCGGGTCGCGAGCGGCCACGATCGCGTCACAGACGTTGAGTCCCGTGTTCCGATGGTCGGGATGCAGCCGATACCTCTTCCACGGATCGTGGCTGAGGACCACCTCTGGCTTGATCCGCCGGATCGCGAGCGTGATGGCATCCACGACCTCGCGAGAGTGGACCAGGTCGCCGTCCACGTGGCCGAGGAAGGTGACTGTTCCGGTGGCGCCGAGAGCGGCAGCAGCGGCGCGCTGCTCCTCCTGGCGCTGGCGCACGAGCGCGGCGGTGTCGGCGTCGGGATTCCACGTGCCCTTCGAGCCGTCGGTGCACACGAGGTGGTGCACCTCGGTGCCCGACGCGGCCCACTTGGCCAGCGTGCCCCCGCAGCCGAACTCGACGTCGTCAGGGTGGGCGCCGATGGCGAGCGCGATCGACGGCGCGGGATGGTTGTTCGTGTGACCGGGCGCAGTCGATGACGGCTGACCGGGGTCGTTCGCACTCATGGTGTGTGTCTCCTCCTGAAGAGTTCGGCGAGATCCTCGACGGTGTCGAGGTCGAGGGCGAGATCGGGGTCCTCGATCACGTCGATCTCGAGGCCCTTCGCACGGGCGAGCTCGAGGTGGTTCGCGAAGCTTCCCGGTCCGTATGCGGTCGTCATCACCGAGTCGGCGGGCATCGACAGCACGTTCGTGCCGTCACGGTGCCGGTCGGGCACGACAGAGACGCGGCCCGCCCGCGGCACGGCGGCGAAGGTGCGTGCGAGCGGCAGATCCGCGTGTGCGATCACCACGTGGTCGAGGCCGTCGGCCCGGACCGCGGCGCGTCCCGCGGCCGCGGCGGTGTCCAGACCGGGTTGCTCGCAGAGCACGACCCTCGCCCCGAGCGAGTGCGCCCACTGCGCCGTCTCGGAGTCCGAGCACACGACATAGACGAGCCATGGTGAGGCTGCGGTCACGACCGCCTCGGCGCAGGTTCGGGAGAGATCGCGTCTCTCATCGGGGGAGAGGGAATCGGCGAGGCGACCCTTCGCGAACCCGAAGGACTTCACCGGGACCACGACTGCAACCTCCACAGGGGCGAGCCTACGAAGCCTGTCGCGGCCCGCGGAGCGTACGCTTGCGCCATGGGGGCGATGCACATGGCGGTCGTGGGCGCCGGATCGTGGGGGACCACAGTGGCCTCCCTCGCGGCCACGAACGCACCGACCACTCTGTGGGCGCGCCGCGCCGAGGTAGTCGAGTCGGTCAACCTGCACCACGCCAACCCCGGGTACTTGGGCGAGGTGCCCCTGCCAAAGAACCTGCGCGCGACGGCCGATCTCGCCGAGGCGGTGTCCCGGGCCGATGTCGTGGTGATGGCCGTGCCCTCGCAGGGGTTCCGGCAGGTCCTCACCGAGGCCGCACCGCACATCCGGTCCTGGGTGCCGATCGTGAGTCTCTCGAAGGGGCTCGAGACCGGCACCGAACTGCGCATGTCCGAGGTGGCCAATGCCGTGATGCCGGGCCACCCGGTTGCGGTGCTGACCGGGCCGAATCTCGCATCGGAGGTGTCGCGAGGCCAGCCGGCCGCGAGCGTGGTCGCAATCGACGATGCGGTGATCGCGACGGCCCTGCAGGAGCTCTTCTCCAGCCCCACCTTCCGCGTCTACACGAACGACGATGTGGTCGGCTGCGAGATCGCGGGGGTGGTGAAGAACGTGATCGCGATCGCCTCGGGCATCGCCCAGGGCATGGGTTTTGGTGACAACACACGCGCCGCGCTCATCACGCGCGGTCTCGCCGAGATGACGCGCCTCGCGATGGTGCTCGGCGGCGAGCCCGCCTCGCTCGCCGGACTCGCCGGTGTGGGCGATCTGATCGCGACATGTTCCTCGCAGTCGAGTCGCAACACGACCGTCGGAGTCAGGCTCGGCCGTGGGGAGGCGCTCGCCGACATCATCGGTTCGACCTCGATGGTCGCCGAGGGCGTGAGGTCGTCGGCATCGGTGCTCGCCCTGGCTCGTCGCCATGGGGTCGACATGCCGATCACCGAGCAAGTGGTCGCGATCTGTCACGAGGGTGTCTCGGCCGCTGATGGACTGGCGGCTCTCATGTCGCGCCGGGCACGCCCGGAGCACAGGTGAGCCCATTTCGATGACGGCGGGAGAGGGGCGCACGATCGGCGTGCGCGGCGGCAGGTGGCGGGGGATCGTCGACGGTCACGGAACCCTCCATCCCGAGCCCGCCGGCTCCGAGCGCGGCGCACCGCTCGCATGGCACGTCGCAGGTGACGACCGCTGGTACTCACCCTCCATCGAGCCGACGGTGCGCCAGAGGTGGTACTCGGGCTTCCCGGTGGGCGAGACGCGGATGCGGGTCGGGTCGGGCGACATCGTCGCGCGGATCTGGTGTGTCGCGGACCGTGGCGGGTGGACGGTGCTCGAGTTCGAGAACGAGACACCGACCACGGTCGCCGTCGCGCTCACCCGGTCCGACATCGCCACCACCCGTCCGTTGGCGCCGAATCCGCCGCAGGGGATCGATCTTCCCCCCGGCAGCGTGGTGTTGCCCCTCGGTCACCGGGCAACCCTGCGCGTGGGGCTCTCCCACGCCGGTGCCGAGACCGTCCTGCCGCAGGATCTCGCCGGGCACCAGCAGGTGGTGCGTGGGTGGGAGACAGCGTGCGATGTCGCATCCCGTCTGGTGCTCGCCGATCACGCTGTGGTGGCGGGAGTGTGCCGTGCGCGCAGCGAACTGCTGCTCGGAGCACCGGACTCATCGCCCCTCGCGGCAATCGAGCGCGTCCGCCTCGGCGAGCGCGGCGAGGCGGCCCTCATGCAGGTGGTCGAGGCGGCACAATCGGTGATCTCGGCCGAGAAGCGGGCGAAGCGCCTCAGTTGGCCCACGCCCCATCTTCTGGCCCATGCCGCCCACGCCTGCGTGCTGCTCGACGAGGAGATGTCCGCCGGCGACATCGGGCGGGCGTGGTTGCGTCTCGCCGACACCCCCGTGGAGGAGCCCCCGGTGCTGGTGCCATCGGGCCTCGATGCGGTGTGCTGGGCCGAGTCGCTGCTCGCACGGCCCGCGGCCTCGGGCGGTCAGTGCGCGGTGCTCCCGCACGGCATTCCCGAGACATGGTGGGGCACGAACTTCGAGGCGCACGGTCTCGTCGCCGATCCGCACCGTGCGCTCTCCTACGCGGTCCGGTGGCACGGGGCCCGTCCTGCGATCCTGTGGGAGGTCTCGGGGGCCCCGGGTCTGGTCCTGTCGGGGGGACCAGCCAATCCCGAGTGGCACAGCGTCGACTCCTCGGGTGAGGCGCTGTTCGCTGCCCCCCTGCGGGCCTGAGGCCCATCGTCAGCGGTCGCTGATGACGGTGACCGTGTCGCCCATCCGGATGCGACCCTCGCCGGTCACCATCGCGTAGAACCTGCTCTCGTCGCCGCGTTGATGGTGCATGCGCATGAAGTCGCCGTTGGTGAACCACCCGATGTTGTTCTTGCAGGGGATCGCATACGACGACACGAAAGCCTCGACGCCGCCGATGATGAGCCGGGCCCCCGGCCGGGCTGCGTCGCGTGGGATGCCATCGAGCACGATGTTCTCCCCGGCACAACCCGGGCCGATGGGGTGTCCCTCCGAGCGCAGCACCTCGAGGGCATCGGTGGTCCAGAGGCACAGTGCTTGTTGGGGTCGACCGTGGTGGGTGCGCGCCCGCTGGACATCTCCCTCCAGTCCGCCGAACCTCACGGCGGCCCCCTCGACGCGGGGTTTGGGGAGCCCGCGGCCCGCGTGCACCGACGACACCGTGCCCCGGTGCGTCACCGTCAGGTCCCTGGTTCGGGAGAAGACCCCCCAGATTGCTGCGAGGATCCGCGCGAGGTCGGTGGCCGAGAGTGTGTCGAGCCGATCGGCGCATGCTGCCCCCGCGGTGTCGAGCAGCGCGCCGACGTCATCGGTGGTCGGCAATGTGACGCCCGCGCACGATGCCGCACCCGACGCCAGTTCGCGCGCCGCGTCGAGGACCCCGGTGGAGAGACGGGTGGCGTGACCGTGGTGCTCCCACAACGCGCCCAACGAGGCGAGGGTGCGGCGGGTGTCGGTGGCGGTGTAACAATGGGAACCGACCGCGAGCGGGAAGCGGGCGTCGACCACGGGGTGAGCCTACGCTCGCATCGTGCCCGCACCGGTTCCCTCGCTCGAGATCGAGCACGGATTCATCGTCTCCGGTGCGCGTCTCGTGGCGGGGCTCGACGAAGTCGGACGGGGTGCGATCGCGGGTCCGGTGATGGTGGGTGTGGTGTGCGTGGGGCCCGCCCACGCGACGGTGCCCGAGGGGTTGCGCGACTCGAAGCTGATGACACCAAAGCGTCGCGAGGCGATGGTGGCCACGGTGCACGAGTGGGCGCACTCGCACGCGGTGGGTGCGGCGAGCGCGGCCGAAGTCGACCTGCTCGGGATCATGGGCGCTCTCAGCCTCGCTGCATCGCGCGCCGTCGCCGGATTGCCGGAGCTTCCCGATGTGCTGATCTGCGACGGGACGACTCCGTTTCTCCTCGCCGAGCGAGGGGCCACCGGCAACGACTGTCCCGAGGTCGTGGCACGTGTCAAGGCCGACCAGCAGTGCGCGAGCGTCGCGGCCGCCAGTGTGATCGCAAAGGTCCGCCGCGACGCGTTGATGGTCGAGCTCCACGGCACGCACCCGCACTACGGGTGGGACTCCAACAAGGGCTATGGGGCAGCCGTGCACACCGCTGCCATCCGTGAGCACGGACTGTGCGACCTGCACCGCAGGTCCTGGAACATCGCCTGAGCCGGCGCTCCGGTGCCACTGTTTGGGCCCTGTTTCTCGGGCCCTACTTCTTGGGTGCCGAGACCTTGATGTCGCGGAACGGCGAGACCGAGTCGATCCCCGGCTCCTTCGGGAGTCCGAGCACGCGCTCGCCCACGATGTTGCGCATGACCTCGTCGGAGCCGCCCGCGATGCGCAGGCCGGGGGTGCCGAGCACGAAGTTGGCCCATGCGTAGGTGCCCCACTCGCCGGTGTCGGCGATCAGTTTGGCACCCAGTGCGTGCGAGAGGAACGTCACGAGCTTTGCCTGGTTGTTCACGAGGGCCATCTTGGTGATGGACATCTCCGGTCCGGGCAGCTGGCCGAGCTTGATCTTCGCCGCGGCACGCTGTGCGTTCATCGCCGCGACGCGGAAGCCGATGATCACGTCGGCGAGATGGGCGCGCACCACGGGATCCTTGTCGAGCTCGTAGTGCTTGGCGAGGGCGATGACGCGCGTGAGAAGGTTCTTGTCACCCGCATTGTTGCTGCCGATCGAGGCGCGTTCGTTCATCAGTGTCGTGAGCGCCACGTTCCAACCGTTGTTCACGTCGCCGAGCCGGTGGTCGTCACGGACACGCACCTCGTTGAAGAAGATCTCGTTGAACGAGGCCCCTCCGGTCATCTGCTTGAGCGGGCGGATCTCCACGCGGGGGTCCTTCATGTCGACGATGAACGCCGTGAGACCCTTGTGCTTGGGCATGTCCCAGTCGGTGCGGGCGATGATCTCGCCGATGTCTGAGTAGTGGGCCCCGGTGGTCCACACCTTCTGTCCGGTGATCACCCACTCCTCGCCGTCGCGCTCAGCCTTGGTGGTGAGCGAGGCCAGATCCGAGCCCGCACCGGGCTCGGAGAACAACTGGCACGCGATCATCTCGCCGCGCCACAGGCGGCGCACGTAGAGCTCGCGCGCGGCATCGGATCCGTGGTCCTCGATCGTGGGCGTGACCATGCCGAGGCTGATGCCGAACGGGCCGTTGTCGGGAACCTTGAACTGCACCTCGAGCTCGCTGTAGGCGCGGTCGTAGGCACCGGGGAGTTCGCGTCCCCCCCATTGCTTCGGTCCGCTGATCCAGCCGAAGCCCGCGTCGAACTTCTTCTGGCGCCAGAGTTTGGACTCCTCGGCGTTCTTGGCCTCTTGGGCGCGGTCCTTCTCACGGTAGAAGTTGTCGGAGCCCTCGCCCCACACGAACTCCTTCTCGACCGGGCGACGCTCGGCGACAGACTCGAGGAACTTGAGTGCTTCTGCGCGGAAATCTTCGAGGCTGATGTCGGCCATTGTCTGTTCTCCGTCTCGGGTGGGGTCGTGGTGTCGACCCATGTTTTTCCGTGTCGCACGGGGGTCGAGGTGACCGCCATGCGCACTCCGAAGAATACCGCCGATGTGCTGTGCTGGGGGAAGCCGGCGCGGGTCGTCTAGCCTCGCCTCCGTGGGTCAGCCGGTGGTCGTGGAGAGCAAGGCGGGTGGAGCGTCCGCGGTGGTCAGGTTCGAGACGAACAGATCGCTCACCGGTCAGGGCCACGAGCGCTACGCGAGTGCGGCCGAGGCCAAGGGATCCAAGTCCGGCGCCGTCGTGGCCCGCCGTCTTCTCGAGTCGGGGCAGGTGAAGTGGGTGCACGTCTACGGAAACGTGGTGACGGCCGAACTCGCCGCCGATGCGTCCCAGGCGGGGCTCGACGCGATCGTTCGCGACCTCTATCAATACTGGAAGCCCGGCATGATGCCCCCGAGCGTGGAGGAACTGACGGGCCAAGTGCCTGCCGCCGAGGCTGCACCCGCGGCTGACTCGGCGGGCGGCGACACCAGCAGTGGGCGTGACCCCCGTGTCCCTGTGCTCGTGTGGGAGCGCAGCGAAGCCGCACTCGCGCGTTGGCGCGCCAAGAACGCCTGACCGCCGGTCGGTTCGTCCCGGAAGGGGGCGAACACCTGTTCGGTAGTCTCGCTCCGTGGGTCAGGCACGGGTTCATCGGGGTCTGCCCCGCATCGAGGGCACCGAGACAGCCGCGGCACTCGCCGAACGTCTCGCCACGCGCGCCTCGACGGGTGCCGGGGTGGTGCCGGTGCACGAGGTGCTCGCGGGTCTCTTCCCCTCGGGTGGTCTCGAGCGCGGGCAGATCTATGGCATCCGTGGCGGAGCATCGATGTCGCTCCTCTATGCGCTCGTGGCCGATGCGACACGCGACGGTGCATGGTTCGCGATGGTCGACATGCCGCGTGCCGGCCTGGTTGCGGCCGAGCAGTACGGCGTCGCGATGCACCGTCTTCTGTGTGCCGGCGTTGGCGAAGACTCCGCATGGGGGAGCGTTGTCGGTGCACTTGTCGATGGCATCGATCTGGTCGCCACCGCATCACCGCGGTGCACCCCTGCCGAGTCGCGTCGCATCGCCGCCCGCGCGCGTGCCTCGGGAACCGTGCTGATCGTGGTCGGCGCACCGGGTGGGTTCGAGATCGACGCGACGTTGTCCGTGGTCGCACAGCGGTGGCAGTTCGACGCGCACGCCGTGTCGCGCGAGGTCACCGTGCAGTGCTCAGGTCGGCGCATCCATCCGGGGCGAAGCACGGCTGCCCACCTGCCCGACCCGCACGGACGACTCGGCCCGGTGCCGCCGTGACGCGGTCGGTCGTCATCGTGTTCCCCGAGTGGGTCGATCACGTCGCTGATCGTGCCGCTGGCCGCGAACGAATCGACACGGTCGGCGACACGGCCACCATGCGCCGGTTCGAGGCGATGGTGCGCACGATCACGGGCGTCTCGCCCCTCGTCGAGGTGGAGGGGAGTGGAACCGTCGTGTTCGCCGCACGCGGCCCATCACGCTATTTCGGTGGCGACGAGGTGCTCGCCCGCCACTTGGATGAAGTCTGCGCGGTCGCGCCGGATGGTCTCGTCGTTCCCCGTGGGGTGGGGATCGCCGGGTCGCGCTTCGCCGCCACGGCGGCCGCGCGCCTCGCTCTCTCGCGGGCCAGACCCTGCGTGGTCTCCGATGAACTCACGGCCGAGTTCATCGACGCGCTGCCGGTGGCTGCATTGGGCGATCTCGGGGGGATCGACGGCGAGGTGGTCGATCTGCTCGGTCGGCTCGGTCTGTCGCGGTGCGCGACGGTGCGCGACCTGGGTGAGCGTGCCCTCATCGATCGTTTCGGTGAGCAGGGCCGACGGGTGCACGGTCTGGTCTCGGGTCGTGATGTCGTTCACCTGGCCCCCGGGCCTCCGCCGCACGACTTCGCCGCATCGGTGTCCTTCGATGTCCCACTGGTGTCGGTGCATGGGACCGTGGGCGCCGCCCGGTCCACCGTCGAGACGATGATGGCCCGCATCGCGGGATTCGGCCAGCAGTGCGTGCGCCTCATGGTGACCGTGGGGACGGATCACGACGAACACAGCGAGCGCCTGTGGGGTGATCCGCGTGGGTTCTCCGCTGTCGACGTGTGTGCCCGCCTGCACGCACAACTATCGGGATGGTTGGTCGACGACGGGGCCGATCCCGATGCGCCCACGGCGGGCATCGTGCGGGTCGGGTTCGTGCCGGTCGAGTGCCGCGAGGCGCTCGTGGTGCAGCCGTTGCTGTGGGGCGGCCGGCAGGAGAACGTCGAGCGGGCCGCGCGTTCCGTCGCGATGGCACTCGCTGTCGGGGGAGTCCGTGTCGGCGTCCCCAAGTGGGAGGGGGGTCGCGACGTGGCAACGGTGTGGTCCCTCGCGGATGCGTCGCTGGTCGACCTCTCCGATGTCGGCGCCGCCGAACGTCGCGTCACCGAGGGTGACGGTGCGCCGCGCGCATGGACGGGGGCGATCCCGGTGCCCGCCCCGGCCGCCATCGCCCCCGTGCCGCCGCAGGTGCGTCTGGTGGATGCCGATGGCGCCGACGTCTCGGTCACCGGTCGCCACGACTTCACGACGCCGCCGGCATCCGTCGAGGTGGGTGGGTCATGCCTCGACGTGCTGTGTGTCGCGGGGCCGTGGCCGGTGGAGGAGCGCTGGTGGGATCCCCGCCGCCGCCGCCGACAGGCGCGGGCCCAGGTGCTCGTGCGCAACCCGGTCGCGGGGACCGGGGTTCTGCTGCTCGTGGCCGAGAACGGCGCATGGTCGTTGTTGGCTCGTTACGACTAGACACCAGCGACGACACGGCGTCGATGACATGGTCCCGATGACATAGCGTTGCCGGTCGTGTTCGACGTCAACATCTGGGCCATGCGCGTCGTCCAACGCCGACCGATCGATGAGCGCGAGATGAACTCGGCGGTGGCGTTCATCGACTTCGTGGGATCGCTCGAGGATCCGACGACGGCCGGCGACGAGCACCGGGGCCCCGAGCATGTCACGGCATCTGCGATCGTGGTCAGTGACGCAGGTGACAAAGTCGCGCTGCACCTTCACAAGAGACTCGGCATGTGGTTGCAACCCGGTGGTCACATCGAGCCGGGTGAATCGGTGGAGGATGCCGCACTTCGCGAGGCGCACGAGGAGATCGGTGTGCCGGTGCGTCATCATCGACCCGACGGTGTGTTCGTGCATGTCGATGTGCATCCCGGGCCGAAGGGGCACACCCACCACGATCTGCGGTTGCTCGTGCGTGCGCCCGAGGTGACGCCCGATCCCACCGAGGGTGAGAGCCGCGAGGTGCGGTGGTTCTCGTGGGACGAGGCGATCGGGATCGCCGACGAGGGTCTCGTGGGGGCACTACGGGCGGTGCGGGCACTGCTGAATTCCTGAGCTTTCCCCCAAAAAGGCCAGAACAACGGGGTCTTTCGGGGCGAACATATGTTCGCTACCGTGGGGACCCCTATGGGGTTCCACAACCCGCCCATGCCTTGGAGCGAACTCGAGTCGCGACTGTCGTCACGGAGCGACGCCGAGTCGCGACCGGTGACACGGAGCGAACTCGAGTCGCGACTGTCGTCACGGAGCGACGCCGAGTCGCGACTGGCGAACGGTCGTGCGCCGTCGTCATCATCATGGAACGGCGGCGGTGACGGGCCGGCCTTTGGCGCCAAGCGGCACCCCTTCGAGCCGGCGCCGACCTTCCAGCGTCCGGAGTCGGCGCATCCGTACGCCGAACTGCATTGCCGGTCGAATTTCTCGTTCCTCGCTGGTGCCTCGCATCCCGAGGAACTCGCCGAGCGTGCCGCCGCACTCGGTCTCGATGCGCTCGCACTCACCGACCGCAACGGTCTCTACGGAATCGTGCGCTTCGCCGAGGCGGCTCGCGCGACCGGGCTGCGCACCATGTTCGGCGTCGAGTTCGAGTGCACCGGCATCCCCGGTGCCACGACCAGTGGCGATCTCGTGCTCATCGCGCGTGGTGCGGGCGGCTATGCGGGCATGGCGCGCGCGGTGAGCCGCGCACAGATGTCGGGATCCAAGGGTGCCCCGCACTTCGTGCTCGACGACGTCGCGCGCACCGTCGACGGGGGCTGCTTCGTGCTCACCGGTGGTGTCGAGGGCGCCGTCCCGCGCGCGCTCCTCGAGCACGGCCCGGCCGTGGCGGGTCGCACGTTGGCGCACCTGGTGGATGTCTTCGGTGCCGATCACGTGCTCGTCGAGTTGTGGGACCATGGTGATCCTGTCGATGTCGCGCGCAACGACGCACTCGTGCGTCTCGCGGTCGCCGCGGGGGTGGAGTGCGTCGCCACCAACGACGTGTCGTACGCGGTGCCGTCGCGTCATCGCCTGGCGACCGCTCTCGCCGCGGTGCGCGAGAGGGCCTCGCTCGACGCGGTCGACCACCGTCTGCCCGCGGCGGCCACCGCGTACCTGCGCGCCGGTCACGAGCAGCACCGGCGGATGGCGCGTTATCCCGGCGCCGTCGAGCGCACCGTCGCTGTCGCCGACGAGGCCTCCTTCGATCTCTCGCTCGTGGCACCGAATCTCCCCCCGTTCCCGTGCCCGGAGGGGTTCGACGAGATGTCGTTCCTGCGTCGGCTCGTCACCGACGGTGCGACGCGCCGCTACGGCGCCCGGCCCGCGGGAGAGGGGGAGGATCTCTCGCTGCGCGCGCGGGCATGGCGTGTGGTCGACCACGAACTCGCGGTGATCGAGGGTCTCGGGTTCCCCGGGTACTTCCTCGTGGTGTGGGACATCGTGCGCTTCTGCACCGAGAGGGGGATCCTCTGCCAGGGTCGCGGGAGCGCGGCCAACAGCGCAGTCTGCTATGCGCTCGGCATCACCAAGGCCGACGCGGTGTCGCTCGGGCTGTTGTTCGAGCGTTTCCTGTCGCCGGAGCGCGACGGCCCGCCCGACATCGACATCGACATCGAGAGCGGCCGGCGCGAGGAGGTGATCCAGTACGTGTACGCGCGGCACGGTCGCGAGCACGCGGCCCAGGTCGCCAACGTGATCACCTACCGCGCGCGGTCCGCGGTGCGCGACATGGCGCGCGCGCTCGGCCACGGTCCCGCGCGCCAGGACGCGTGGAGCCGGCAGGTGGACGCATGGGGGAGCGTGGCGACCACCGCCTCGCAAGACGACCACGACGTGCCCGACCTGGTGCTCGAGATGGCCGCCGAGGTCGAGGGCATGCCCCGGCACCTCGGCATCCACTCGGGCGGGATGGTCATGTGCGACAGACCGATCGTGGAGGTGTGCCCGGTCGAGTGGGCGCGCATGGAGGGCCGCAGCGTGCTTCAGTGGGACAAGGACGACTGCGCAGCGATCGGTCTCGTCAAGTTCGATCTCCTCGGTCTCGGGATGCTGTCGGCGCTGTCGAATGCGGTCGCGCTCGTGGCCGAGCACCGCGGCACCGAGCTCGACCTCGCCACCATCCCGCAGGAGGACGAGGTGTACGCGATGCTGTGCCGCGCCGACACCGTCGGGGTGTTCCAGGTGGAGTCGCGGGCCCAGATGTCGACCCTGCCGCGCCTGAAGCCGAGGCGCTTCTACGACCTGGTGGTCGAGGTAGCCCTCATCCGGCCCGGCCCGATCCAGGGCGGTTCGGTGCATCCCTACATCCGGCGTCGCAACGGCCAAGAGCCCGTCACCTACCTGCATCCACTGCTCGAGAACTCGCTCGGCAAGACGCTCGGCGTGCCCCTGTTCCAGGAGCAGTTGATGCAGATGGCGATCGATGTGGCGGGCTTCACCCCCGCCGAGGCCGACCAGTTGCGCCAGGCGATGGGATCGAAGAGGTCGATGGCGCGCATGGAGCGCCTGCGTCACCGTCTCTATGAGGGGATGGCCGAGCGGGGGATCACCGGCGCGATCGCCGATGAGATCTTCGAGAAGATGTCGGCCTTCGCCAACTACGGCTTCCCCGAGAGCCACTCGGTGAGCTTCGCCTATCTCGTGTATGCGTCGGCGTGGATCAAGCTGCACGAACCGGCGGTGTTCTGCGCATCGCTGCTGAACGCCCAGCCGATGGGGTTCTGGTCGCCGCACACGCTCGTGCGCGACGCGCGCCGCCACGGTGTGGTGGTGCGCACTCCGGACGTGAACGCATCCAGCGACGTGGCGGTGCTCGAGCCCTGTGCCGAATCCGCCGGTGGTCTCGCGGTGCGGCTCGGCATCGGGTCGGTGCGCGGGATCGGGGCCGACCTCGCGCGCGAGATCGCACAGCGGCGCCCCCATGCATCGCTCGCCGACCTCTCGCGCTCGGTGCCGCGTCTGTCGCGCCGTCAGATGGAGGCGCTCGCCACCGCGGGTGCTTTCGTTGAGAGCATGGGTGAGTCCCGCCGCGATGCGCTGTGGGAGGCCGGTGCGCACGGGCACTCCGGGGACCGGCTCGCGGTGATGGGTCTGCACGTCAAACCCGTGCTCCCGGGGATGGAACCGGTCGAGGAGGCGATCGCCGATCTCTGGGCCACGGGCATCTCACCCGACGGTCACCCGACGCTGTTCCTGCGGGGTGAGCTCGACGCGCGCGGTGTGGTCACCGCCGAGGCGCTCGCCGGTGTCGGGCACGGCTCGCGCGTGCTGGTGGCCGGTCTCGTCACGCACCGCCAGCGGCCGATGACCGCACGCGGAGCGACGTTCATCGGTCTCGAGGACGAGACGGGACTGGTGAACGTGGTCTGCTCGCGGGGGTGCTGGGCGCGCCACAGGGCCGTGGCGCGTGATGCGTCGGCGCTGCTCGTGCGCGGCCGCATCGAGTGTGCCGACGGGGTGGTGAACGTGGTCGCCGAGCATCTCTCGCCGCTGTTCGCACCGGCCTCGGTGCCCAGTCGCGACTTCCGTTGATCAGTCGCGCTGAACGATCAGGATCGCCTCGGTCGGGGGGTCGCCGCCCAGCACCCTGCGCGCGTGCACGGCCAGATCCCGGGGCGCGAAGAAATCATCGCCCGGATACGACTCGATCTCATCCAGCGTCCACCACCGGTGCTCGTGGAGATTCTCGGCCCGCAACTGCTCGGCGCTCATCGCCGGTGCCGGCTCGAATGCGACGCACCGCACGAGGAACACCGACTCGCGCTGTCCATCCCATGCGACCCCGGTGAGGGCGTCGACCATGTCGAAGACGTGCTCACGCCGCCACACCATGGCGCCGATGTCGGCGGCATCCAGACCCACCTCCTCGAGAAGTTCGCGACGGAGCGCGTCCATCTCGCTCTCACCCTCGTCGATGCCGCCCCCGGGGAGCACCCACCACGCACGCGCACCGAACACCAACCGCACGAGCAGCAGGCGATCGTCATGGTCGACGACCAGTCCTCGCACGGCCGGGCGCAGACGAGGGATCGGTTCGGTGCCCACCGCGTGCCGGTCCCCGGTGCGGTTCAATCCTGCGGCGTCTCGCCGAGGCCGTCGTTGAACATCCGGTAGGCGTCGTAGATGTCGCGGCACACAGGGCACAAGGGCAGTTTCTTGGGGTCTCGCGAGGGCACCCACACGTGCCCGCACAGGGCCTCGAGCAGTGAACCGGTGACGCGTGCCTCGAGCACCTTGGCAGTGGCGTTCTCGCCGGGTTCGGTCTTGACGATGTGGGCGACGGTGGGTTCACCGGTCTGGGTCCCGCGGTCGAGTTCGGTCTCGGTGCCGGTCGCGGGAGAGATCGTGCTCATCGCGCCCAAGTCAACCACGACGACCGGGGCACCGCCCGACTCACCGCACGCGCTCTACACTCCCACCCATGCCGCTGTACGAGTTCAGGTGCAAGCAGTGCGGAACCGACTTCGAGGAGCGCCGGTCGATGGCCGAGTCGAATGCGCCGGCCACCTGCCCGTCGGGTCACGCCGGTGCGGTGCGACTGCTGTCGGTCTTTGCCTCGGTGGGATCGACCGGCCCCGGTCCGGCACCCGCACCGAGCGGCGGTGCGTGCTGCGCCGGCGGATGCTGCGGTTGAGCCGCGGCGGGACGCGCGCGTGATACTCGTCGACGAGTGCCGTTGGTGGTGGCGCGAGCGCTGGTGGTGCCACATGGTCAGCGACGACTCACTCGACGAACTCCATGTGTTCGCAGCCTCGATCGGTGTGCCCGAGCGCGGATTCCAGGGTGACCACTACGACATCCCCGCGCATGTGCGCGAGATCGCGGTCGAGTCGGGTGCGGTCGTCGTCACGAGTCGCGAGCTCGTGGTGCGATTGCGGTCCGCGGGCCTCAGGCTCTCGCCCGATCAGCGGCGCACGACCGCGGCGGCGGGTCAGATCGCTGATCTGACGAGCGCGAGCGCGATCAGTATCCCCACGACCGGCGCCGTCCAGCCGATCCAGCTCGATCCGCGCCTCCACCTCGGCTCGAGCATCGCATAACCCACGGCCGCACCCATCGCCGCCCCGCCGAGGTGCCCGCCGATCGAGATGTTCGGGATCGTGAAGGTGATCAGGAGGTTCAGCAGCAGTGTCGCGCCGATCCCGGTGCGGAAGGGGTTGACGCCCCGCTGCGAGAGACCGACCGTGGCGGCTGCCATCAGTCCGAACACCGCGCCCGAGGCGCCGCCGGTCAGCGCGTTCGGGCTGAGCAGCAGAGCACCGGCCGCCCCGCCGAGCAACGACGAGAAGTAGAGGAGCGCGAACCGTCCGCGGTCGAGCGCGGGCTCGAGCAACTCTCCCAGTTGCCACAGCAGCAACATGTTCATCCCCAGGTGGAGGAACCCGAAGTGGAGGAAGCCCGACGTCACGAGGCGCCACCACTGTCCGTCGGCCACGAAGGGGGCCGACAATGCGAGATCCCACTCGTGGGCGTTGATCGGTCCGCCCCAGGTCAGCACGGTGTCACCGGTCAGCACCCACAGATGAGCGACCACGTTCAGGGCGACGAGAGTCCGGGTCAGGATCGCGGGTTGCGCTGCGTTCCAGTTGCGCATGCGCTGGCTGCGCGGGAGGCGGGAGGCCCGTACGCAGTCGATGCACTGGGACCCGACGTCGGCGCGCACCAGACAGTTGTTGCAGGCGGGGCGGTCGCACCGCGTGCAGTGCCGCCCGGTCACCACGTCGGGGTGACGCACGCAGTGCTCGATCACGGGCGGGAGGAAGGCCACGTCGGGAAGTGTACGAAGCGGGTCCGCGCGGCCCGCACGACTCAGCGCGGGGGCGCCTCGGCGAGATCGCGGTTCGCGAGGTACCACGCGACGGTGCGCGCGAGCCCCTCGCGGAAATCCATCTCGGCCTGCCACCCGAGCAGACGTCCCGCGCGGGAGGGATCGATGCGTCGGCGCGGTTGGCCGTCGGGTTTGGTCGCATCCCACTTGAGGACCCCGTCGAACCCAGTGACCTCGGCGATCGTCTCGGCGGTCTCGCGGATGGTGATCTCGCGGTCGGCACCCAGGTTGATCGGCTCGGTGCCCTCGTGCGACTCGGCAGCCATCACGATGGCGCGCGCCGCGTCCTCGACGTACAGGTACTCGCGGCTCGCCGCGCCCGTGCCCCAGACGTCGATCTGGTCGTCACCCACCTCGATCGCCTCGATGCACTTCTTGATGAGGGCCGGGATCACGTGGGACACGGCGGGATGGAACTTGTCGCCCGGTCCGTAGAGGTTCGTCGGGATCAGGTACGCGAACCTCTGGCCGTATTGCGCGGCGTTGACCTGGGCGTGCACGAGGTGGGCCTTCTTGGCGATGCCGTAGGGCGCGTTGGTCTCCTCGGGGTAGCCGTCCCAGAGCGACTCCTCCTTGAAGGGCACGGGCGTGAACTTCGGGTACGAGCACACCGTGCCGAGCAGCACCGTCTTGTCGGTGCCGAGTGTGCGGGCGGCCTCGATGACATGCGTGCCCATGAGGAGGTTGTCCAGGTACAGCCGCGCGGGATCGACCTGGTTGTACCCGATTCCTCCGACGCGTGCCGCGAGGTGGATGACATGGCTCGGTCGGTGATGTGCGATCATCACCTCCGCGGCGCCGGGGATCACGAGATCGTGTTCGTCGTGGGTCGGGGCCCACACGTCGGCCTCGGCACGACGGAGTCGATCCACCACGACGCGACCGAGGAATCCGTGCCCTCCGGTGACGATCACGCGTCGGCCCTGCCAGAAACCCGACATGAAGCCCATCGTAGGACGGGAACCGACAGAATGAGCGTGTGCGCGTCGCCTACACACTCGAACAGTGCTGGCACGCTGTCCCGGGGGGCACTGCGGTCGCAGCGATCGAGGTCGCGCGTCGACTGGCCGGGAACCCCGTTGTGGATCTGCACGCGGTGGCCGGACGCCATCGCACGCCCGCGACCAAGGGGTTCGAGCCCCCCGTCCCGGTTGCCACGTTGCCCGTGGGTCGACCGCTGCTCTACGAGACATGGTTGAGGTTCGGATGGCCGAAGGTCGAGTCGGTGGTCGACGTCGACGTCGTGCACTCCACGACGCTCATTCCGGCCGCGACGCGCCTGCCCCATGTGGTGACGATCCACGACCTCGCATTCCTGCGTCACCCGGAGTTCTTCACCGACCGCGGCAACCGGAACTTCCGCCGCAGTCTGGCGATCGTGCGCGACTCGGCGCGCCTCGTGCTGTGCTCGTCGCGGGCGACCATGGACGACTGCCGTGACGCGGGGATCGACTCGGCGCGCCTCCGTCATGTGCCGCTCGGAGTCGGGGCGGGGCCCGTCACCGATGCGGACCGCGCGCGCGTCGCGGCCACGTACGAGCTGCCGCCGCGGTTCGTGCTCTTCGTCGGGACACTCGAGCCGCGCAAGAACCTCGCGCGACTCGTCGCGGCGCTCGCCTCAATGCGCGGAGCGCCACCCCTGGTCGTGGTCGGCATGGAGGGTTGGGGCGATGCAGTGCCCGCGCACGCACACGAAGTGCGGTTCCTCGGGTTCGTGCCGCGGCACAACCTCGGGGCCATCTACGAGGCTGCGACGGTGTTCGCTTTCCCGTCGGTGTGGGAGGGATACGGCCTGCCCGTGATCGAGGCGATGGCACACGGTGCGCCGGTGGTGACCTCGAGGGGCACATCCACCGAGGAGGTCGCCGGGGGTGCCGCCGTCCTGGTCGACCCACTCGATGTGGACTCGATTGCGGCCGGCATCGAGCGCGCGCTCGCCGACCGTGACGCACTCAGTGCCACGGGTCGGCACCGCGCCGCCGAGTGCACGTGGGAGTCGACGGTCGCCGCCACGGTCGCGGCCTACGCCGAGGTTCTCCGATGAGCATGCGCGTCGCGGTCAACATGCTCTGGAGCGTGTCCGGCGTCGGCGGGAGCGAGGAGTACCTCGCGCGACAGATGCTGGGGCTCGCATCGATCGGGGCCGATCTGGACATCGAGGTGTTCGCACCGCGCGGGTTCACCGAGCGGCGCCCCGACGTGGCCCGTGCCGTCCACGTGCGCGAGGTGCGCACCCACAACACCAGCCGCGTGACACGGATCGCGATGGAGCACAGTTGGCTCGCGTTCGCCGCGCGCGGGTTCGATCTGGTCCACCACGGGGGAGGGACGGTGCCGCGCCTCGGCAATCCGACGACACTGGTGACCCTGCACGACGTGCAGTGGACCGCATACCCCGAGCATGTCGGTCCGACGAAACTGCGCTACCTGCGCTCCATGGTGCCCTCGTCGCTGCGCCGCGCGACGCGTATCGCGGTGCCGTCGCACTTCGTCGCCCAGACGCTGACCGCCGAATTCGGCATCGATCCCTCGCGCATCTCGGTGGTGCGCCACGGTCTGCAACGGGCCGTCGGCGCCGCGCCGACATCGGGAGTCGAGTTGCGCTCGAGGCTCGGTCTCGGGTCGGGGCCGGTGCTCGTGTATCCGGCCAACACCCACCCGCACAAGAACCACGCGTTGCTGCTCGACCTGCTCGCGCGAGGCTCGGGTGCGTGGGCCGATCCCGTGCTGCGACTCGTGTTCGCCGGGTCGCCCGGCCGCGCCGAGGACGAGGTGCGCGCCGCGATCTCGGCGCGCGGCCTGGGGGATCGGGTCGTGATGGTGGGCCGGGTCAGCGACGCCGACCGGGACGGTCTGCTCGCACTCGCCGAGGCGATGGTGTTTCCGAGCCTCTACGAGGGGTTCGGTGCCCCGGTGATCGAGGCGATGAGAATCGGCACACCGGTCGTGTGTGCCGATCGGGGGAGTCTCCCCGAGGTCGCGGGTGATGCCGCGCTCGTCGTCGAGCCCGACGTGGACGCATGGGCCGACGCGCTCGATCGTGTGCGCGAGAAGCGCGATGAACTCGTCGCGCGTGGTCGCGCGCGTGCGGTCGAGTTCAGCGCCGAGAGGTCCGCTGAGGACCTCCTCGGTGCCTACGGTGCCGTGCTCGGTGGCGGTGAACCCCGATGATCGTGGTGCTTTGCCCCCATTTTGCGCCGGACACCGCACCCACGGGGGAGGTCTTCACGAGGATCGTCGAGGGATTCGTCGGGGCCGGCGAGGAGGTCCACGTGGTGACGGCTCTCCCGTGGTACCGCGGGCATGCGATCGAGCCGGGATGGTCGGGGCGTCTCGTGCGGCGCGAGAGAACCACGTGGGGCACGATCAGCCGTGTGCATCCCTTCCCCGGGAGGGACAAGTCGAATCTGCTGCGCCGGACGGTGGGCTTCGCGTTGTTCAGCGTGGTCGCCGGTGTCTGCGCACTGATGGCCGGTGGGGTGCGCCACAGGCCCGCCGCGGTGATCTCGATGTCGCCCCCACTCACGCTCGGTCTCATCGGGTGGGTGGTGGCGCGCCTGCGACGCGCGAGGGCGGTGTTCAACATCCAGGACGTGTTCCCCGATGCGGCAGTCGAGACCGGGGCCATCTCCAACCACCGGATCATCTCGCTGGCGCGCTGGCTCGAGCGCGTCTCGTACGAACGATCCGATGCGGTCGTGGTGCTGTCGGAGGACATGCGGGCCAACGTCGCCGCCAAGGTCGCACCGAGGCACCGGGCCAAGGTGGCGGTGATACCGAACTTCGTCGACACAGCCACGATCGTTCCGGCTGATCGCACGACCGCATTCCGTCGCGAACTCATGATCGGAGACGAACCGGTGGTGATGTATGCGGGCAACGTCGGCTTCTCCCAGTCGCTCGGCATGCTCCTCGAGGCCGCGCGCAGGATTCCCGATGCGACATTCGTCGTGAATGGCGACGGCGCGGCCCGCAGTGCACTCGAGGCCGAGGCAGCGGAACTGGTCAACGTGAGGTTCTCCGGCTATCAACCGATGGACAGGCTTCCCGAGGTCCTGGCGACCGGTGACATCCATGTCGTGCCCCTGCGCGCGGGGCTCGGTGCCGTCAGCGTTCCGTCGAAGACGTATTCGATCCTCGCGGCGGGTCGGTGCCTGGTCGCCGCGATCGATCCGGGCACCGAAGTGACGCGCATACTCGCCTTGAGCGGCGCGGGAGTCGCTGTCCCACCCGATGACACGGACGCGTTCGTCGCTGCGATCCAAGGGCTCGTCGGTGATTCCGGTCGGCGCTCCTCGATGGGGGCATCGGGTCGCCGATGGGTGGAGACCCATGCGACCCCCGAGGGCGTGTCGCGCGAGTACCTCTCGCTCGTCGCCGATCTCGTCTCGGGTCGTCGCCGGGGCACCGGCACCGACGACCACACCTGATCGTCGAGCCAAGTGGCCGACCGCGAGGGTCGTTCGGGTCCGTGATTCGCCGGATCGCGTCGGCACATGCTCGGTCGCCGCGCTCCCGGGCGCTCGGTCCCAGCCGGTAGCCTCGTGTACTCGTGGCAAACAGTTCGTCGGCGAGGAAGGTTGCGCGTCTCGCGCAGAAGGGCAAGGGCCGAAAGGTCCGGTTCCAGGGCGGGACACTGTTCCCGTCCGTCATGGCGATCGTCGTCGTGCTGGGTCTGGTCTTGGTGGGGTACGCCCGCCAGGCCGCCCCCGACAGCGACGAGCCTCCGACGGTCAACGACCACTGGCATGTCTCCTACGGGTTCTATGCGTGCGACCAGTTCATCGACGATTTGAAGGGGACTCTCGACGATGAGCCGGTCGATCCGAACTACCTGAAGTACGGCGTGCACAGCCACGAGGACGGCGTGATCCACTGGCACCCGCAGGCGCTCGCCACCGGGCGGCGCGCCAAGTTCGGCGTCTTCTTCGACTCCTACAGCCTGAGGGTCTCTCCCGACGGCATCGGATTCCCGATTGCACAGAACGAGGGGAAGTCCTACACGGTGGGCACTGACAAGTGCAAGGACGAGTCCGGCAAGGAAGTCGACGCCCAGGTCCAGGTCGTGGTGTGGGACTCCTACGACAAACCCGATGTGAGCAAGAAGTACATCGCCGACTTCGACAACATACGCATCGACAAGGACCAGATGGCGATCACCGTCGCCTACATCGCACCCGGCACGGAGATTCCGTTGCCTCCGAGCGCTGCGAACCTGCCCGAGCTCGGCGCAGTCGATGCTGGTGGACCCGCGCCCACCACAACGGTCGCCGGCTCTGCCACCACAGTCGCTGGTTCGCCGACCACCACGGTGGCTGGTTCGCCGACCACCACGGTGGCGAGCGACACGACGGGTGGCTGATGCACGCGGTCGTCCTCGTCGGGGGATTCGGAACCCGGCTGCGACCGCTCACGTACTCGATCCCCAAGCCCCTGCTTCCGATCGCCAACGTCCGCCAGCTCGAGCATTTGGTCGCTGGTCTCGGTCGTGCGGGGGTCTCGCGCGTGGTCCTCGCGCTCGGGTTCAAGCCCGAGCCGTTCTTCGAGGCGTTCCCCGAGGGCCTCTGTGCCGGAGTGGACCTGCACTACGCGGTGGAGCCCGAGCCACTCGACACCGCCGGCGCGATCGCATTCGCCGCACGTGATGCAGGCATCGATTCGACCTTCGTGGCGATGAACGGTGACATCCTCTGCGACCTCGACGTGGCCTCGCTGGTGGCGTTCCACCGCGAGCGGGGAGCGGAGGGCACGATCCACCTCACACCGGTCGACGACCCTTCCCAGTACGGGGTGGTCGAGACCGACGCGGACGGCTGGGTCCGCAGATTCGTCGAGAAGCCGGCACCCGGTGAGACAGAGAGCCGGGTCATCAACGCGGGAACCTATGTGCTCGAGGCATCGGTGGTCGAGCGCATCGACCCGGGACGCAAGGTCTCGATCGAGCGCGAGATCTTCCCGGCGATGGTCGCCGACGGCCACCTCGCTGCGATGGCGACCGAGGACTATTGGATCGACACCGGCAGGGCCGAGACGTACCTGCGCGCGAACCTCGACCTGATCGATGGATCGCGCCGGCTGATCCTGTCCTCGGTCGGACCCCAGGCCCATGTCGCGGCCACTGCGTCGCTCGTGCACACGGTCGTGGGGGAGAACGCGGTGATCGGGGCCGGTTGCGTGCTGGTGGACTCGGTCGTGCTGCCCGGTGCGCGCCTCGGCGACGGTGTCCGGCTCGAGCGCAGTCTCGTGATGGGCACGGTCGGCGACGGATGCGACCTCACAGAGTGCGTGATCGGCGCCGACGCGGTGGTGTCCGCGGGGACCGTGGCGAAAGGGGTGCGTATCCCCGATCCGGCACGGTCGTCATGGTGAGAATGGTTTCGTGACTCCGAGGAGACGGGCGATGGTGATCGGTGGGGCGGGTTTCATCGGCTCGCACCTCGTCGACAGACTGCTCGCCGAGGGCCACGAGGTCGATGTCGTCGATGATCTCTCGACTGGGTCGATCACCAACCTCGCCGATGCGCGCGCCGCGACCGGGCGGTTCAAGTTCCAGAACATCGCCACTGAATCAGCCGAGTTCTCCGAGCTGGTGTCGCTGCGGCGTCCGGAGGTTCTGGTGAACCTGGCGGTGTTCCACCCGGGCGCGTGCCACCTGAACGGTTCGCTCGGGTCGGTGCGCGCGGTGGTGGCGGTGCTCGAGGCCGCCCGGCTTGCCTCGGTGGGCAAGGTCGTCACCGGTCTTCCCGCGGGTCTCCTCTACGGCGAGGTTGCCGCGCGCGACCTGCCGATCAAGGAGGGCCACATCTCCGATGCGCGCACGAGTCAGGAGGTGCTGGCGCGCGCCGCCTCCGACTTGCACTCGGTCTATCGCGACAGGCACGGGGTCGAGTTCACGGTCCTGGCGATGGCGAACGTCTACGGCTCGCGCCAGCGCGCCGATGACGGCGTCGTTGCGGCCTTTGCCGATGCACTCGCGGCCGGTCGTGCGCCGATCGTGCACGGGAACGGCAAGCAGACACGCGACTTCATCCATGTGGACGACACCGTCGATGCCCTCGTGCGGGCGCTCGAGCGTGGCGGTGGTCTGGTGATCAACGTGGGCACGGGACGGGCGGTGAGCATCGCCGACCTGTGGGACACGATGGGCGGGGCCGCCTCACCCGCGCCGCGCACGTCCGCGGCGCGTCCGAACGATCTCCTGCGCCTGTCACTCTCGCCGACGCGGGCACGCATCCAACTCGGGTGGTCGCCCTTCACCGCGCTCCGCGACGGGCTCACGCGACTGCGCTGACACGGTCAGCGGAACAGGTCCTCCGACGGTGGTCGCACCAGTTCCCCGATGCTCGAGTCCCTGAACCACTCGGGATCGGCGCCACGCACGACGGCGACTGGGATGCCGCTCGACTTGCCCATCACCAGTTCTGCGGCCGAGGCCAGTTCGTCGGCGACCGCGACCTCGGTGACCTGCATCGTGCGACCGAGGGCATCGGGTGTGCCGCGCAGGTCGACGACACCGGCGATGCCCGCCACACCGATCGCGACATCGGTGAGACCCCTGCGCCACGGACGACCGAAGGTGTCGGAGACGATCACGCCCACCGACACGCCGAGCCGGGCACGCACGATGTCGCGGATGCGTCGCGCGGACCTGTCCGAGTCGATCGGCAGGAGCGCGGCCCAGCCCCGCTCGACGTTCGAGAGATCGATCCCGCTGTTGGCGCAGATGAAACCCTGCGCGGTCTCGGTGATGATGAGATCACCGCGACGGCGCACGATGCGCACCGCCTCCTGCTCCACGAGTGCCTTGTGGCTGAGCGGGTCCTCTGGGTCGATCGCCACGAGTCGTCCCTCGGCCTTGGAGACGATCTTCTGGGTCACCACCAGCACGTCGTGGTCGGCGAGCGGTCCGTTCGGCTCATCCGTGCACGCATCGGCGATCACCTCGCCCAGTTGCTGGCCGGGAACGATCTCTCCGATGCCCTGTATTCCCCATGCGGTGAGGCGTGTCATTGTCGGTTTCCTCCTCGCGGGAGCCGCACCCCCGCCGCTTCGAGCGCGGTCGCGGCCAGTGCCGCGGCCACACCCGGTCTCGACATGATGGTGTCGACGACGACGCACCGCACACCCTCGCGTTCGACGGCACCGGCGAGCGGGGCATCCTGGGCGTCGATGACGAGCGTGCCACACACGCCGGCGTACATCCGCGCCACCCCCACGACGCTCGCCTCGTGCCCGAGATCGGTGAGCATCCGGTCCGCCGGCCCCTTCAGGGCGGCACCGGCCACGATCGGTGAGATCGCCACCACCGAGTCGCGTCGCGCGGCGAGAGCGGCATCGACCCCGGTGAGCGCACGAATCGGACCGATCGACACGACTGGATTGGACGGGGCGATCACCACGCACTCTGCTGCCTCCAGCACGATCGGATCGATGAACGACGCCCCGGACACCCCCGCGAACTCGATCGAGCGCACCCCGACGTCGTGGTGCATCCCCACGAAGTACTCCTGGAATCCCATGCGACCGACCTCGGTGTCGACCATTGTGCGCACCCGTTGCTCGGTCATCGGCAGGATGCGGACCCCGACGCCGAACGCACGCGCGATCTCTGCTGCCACCTCGGAGGGCCTGGCACCTTCGGCGAGCCGACCCGTCCGGTAGAAGTGCGTGGCGAGGTCGGTGTCACCGAGGTTGAACCACGCACCACCCGCCGAGGAACCATCCGGCCGGACGCGCGCGAATCGTGCCAATCCCTCCATCGCGCGCCAGGTCTCGTCACGCAGTCCCCACCCGCGCGCCGGGTCGATCGCATCGGAGAGCGTGTAGACGACGGTGTCCAGATCGGGCGAGATCGACAACCCGTGCAGCACGGTGTCATCGGCGGTGTTCACGATCGCGGTGATCCGCTCCGGTTCGACGACCTCCACGAGACCCCTGAGGAATCGGGCCGCGCCGACGCCGCCGGCGAGCACGCAAATCATGTCCCGAAGCGTAGGACCGCACGGTCGTTTGGACCCCACCATGGACGCGCGACGGGCTCGAGATGCGTTCGGGCCTCGCCGTCGGCGCGGTGGGGCCGGTGGTAGCGTCGGCGAGTCTCCGTTCGACTCGCACACGAAGGTTCGTCGATGCCCCGCGCACTCATCACCGGAATCACCGGCCAGGACGGCCAGCACCTCGCAGAGTTCCTCCACGGCCAGGGCTACCAGGTCTTCGGGATGATGAAGGGCCAGAACAACCCCCGTGCCCTCCAGCTACGGGACGAGTTCCCCTATGTCGAGTTGGTGCAGGGCGACCTCGCCGACCTGCCGAGCCTCGTGTCGACACTCGAGTACGTGCGCCCCGACGAGGTCTACAACCTCGGTGCCATCTCGTTCGTGGCGATCTCATTCGGCCAGCCCGAGCTGACCTCGAACATCACGGGTCTGGGCGTGCTGCGCATGCTCGAGGCCATCCGCATGGTCGGTGGTGCACAGAACAACCCCATCCGCTTCTACCAAGCGTCGTCGTCGGAGATGTTCGGCAAGGTGCGCGAGGTGCCCCAGACCGAATTGACGCCGTTCCATCCCCGCTCTCCCTACGGGTGCGCCAAGGTCTTCGGGCACGCCATCACGGTCAACTACCGGGAGAGCTACGGCATCTATGCGTGCTCGGGAATTCTCTTCAACCACGAGGGGCCCCGCCGCGGACTCGAGTTCGTGACGCGCAAGATCACCAACACCGCGGCGCGCATCAAACTCGGCCTCGAATCCGAGCTCGTGATGGGAAACCTCGATGCGAAGCGGGACTGGGGCTACGCGGGCGACTATGTACGGGCGATGTGGATGATGCTCCAGCAGGACGAGCCCGACGACTACGTGGTCGCCACCGGCCAGACGCACTCGATCGAGGAGTTCCTGACGTTGGCTTTCGCCGAGGCAGGGCTCGGCGATTGGTCAAACTACGTGCGCCAGGACCCGCGGTTCTTCCGCCCCGCCGAGGTGGACCTGTTGATCGGTGACCCGACCAAGGCCCACACCAAACTCGGCTGGCGCCCCGAGGTCGACTTCCCCGGGCTCGTCAAGATGATGGTCGAGCACGATCTCGCCTTCGAGTCATCGCGCGTCAAGAAATAAGGGGCACGGGCTGGCAGGCCCGATTCAAGGCTTCAGCGGTGCGTCTGCGATGCCGTCGCTGAAGCCGTCGGCGTCCGGTGCGTGACCCGCCGACATCAGCGAGCGAAGTGACATCCCGAAGATGACCAGCGCGACCGTGGACGCGGCGACCAGACCGGCCTCGACGCGCAGGTAGAGATCGTCGCTCGACACCGCGGTGACCACGAGGAACGCGGCGACACCAGTGGCCCACCCGAGCGCGACGAGTCGGTGTCCGCGCAATGCGATCACGGCCTGTGCGATCGCGAGAGCGACCATGTACACCCCGCTCGCGAGTGCCAGCAGGGTGATCGTGCGCCGGTCGAGTCCACCCTCGTAGACCAAGTCGAGCACCGGGGGACCGAGCGCGAATGCACCGATCGTGCCGAGGACCGCGACGGCGGCCACGACCTTGAGGAGGAGCGAGAGGCCTTCCCTGAACTCGTCGAGGTCGCCCTTGGCGGCCAACCGCGCGAGTCGCGGAAGCAGGGCAGCCTGCACGGCTTGGAACAGGAAAAGCGGCACCCGCGCGAGAAGGACTCCGTTGCCGAACACCGTCACCTTGGCGGTCTCGGTGGAATCGGCAAGGACATCGACCCCGAGGGGACCGGCGTTCACGAGTGCGGCCCCCATCACCGATCCGAGAAGCAACCACCCGAGGTTCCCCGAGACCTCGGAGAATTCCGCGGGCGGACCGTCGTCGGTGCGAGTCTCGTGGCGCGCGGCAACGACAGCGATCGCAGCGATCGGTGCCAGCACGACTGCCAGCGCATACGGGCCCGGGCTGTCGATGCCAGCGAGCCACAGCACGGTGCAGGCTGCGAGCCGCGCGGTCCCGTCGATCCCGAGTGTGAGTCCGTAGGCGACGAAGCGTCCCGAGCCGGAGGCGATCCCGCGCACCAGGTGGAACGGCACATAGGCGAACAACGCGATGATGAGTGCGAGCGTGACGATGCCGTATCCCTCGAAAAACTCGCGGGTGAGCCAAGGAGATGCGATGAGCAGGCCAGTCAGCAGGAGCGCACCCAACCCGGTTGCGAGCATGAGCATCCGCACCAGCACGGGGCGTCCGCCCTGGTCGAGCGCACGACGGTGGGCGAGAGCCCGGCCGAGTTCCTGCTCGACCGGCATGAAGAAGCCCGGCATCAGGGCGAACGCGGCGAACCACAGCACCACAATGGGTTTGAAGCCCTCTTTGCCCAACGCCTCCTGACCCACCTTGAAAAAGACGTAGGCCGTGATCCCGGAGATGAACAGACCAACGCCAACCGACAGAGTTCCCTCGGGGAGTGGAGCCTTGTTCAACGACGCGTCGCTGTTGCTCACCATCGGGCTCCGGACACGGACTCCGAGGCTAGTGGTGGTTGACACTGGGCACAGATGCGTGCCGCTGTGCGTGTGGACGAAAGACGTGTCCCGCTATCGGCAGGACGGAGTCGTCACTGGGCGGTGTTGAGGCGGTTCTTCAACGACTCGAGAACCTCGCGCCGGCGAACCTGGGCTTTCTGGAAGCCGAGCACCGCAAAGCCGACGGCGGTGTAGCCGGCCTCGGTGACCTGCTTGACAACCGGTGCCTCGAGCACCTTGCGCGGATCCAGCTTCGCGAGGTCCACGTTCGTGATGTCGATCGAGTGGAACTGGGGAACTCGCACCTTCGGCAGGTCGATCTTGGGCAGGTCGATCTTGCGCACGTCGAGTGTCGAGAGATCGATCTTCGGGAATTTGATGTTGGGCAGGGGAGGAAGGGTCAACTTTGGCATGCCGACATACTAAGGAGAGGCGCTAGCAAAAGCAAGCACAGTGCGCTCTGACGTTTGTCACAGCCTGATCTTGGGGGTTTTTCTGCCCCCACTAGCCTCGGTCCGGCGTGTCAGAGCCCACCTCGACCCCAGATGCGGTCCCGTCGCAGGCGGTGAACCCCGAGGTCCCTCCGACGGGGACCGCACCGGGGATGCCGGTGCCTCCGGTGGTGGCAGTGGTCGTGATCCATGAGCCGGGCGACTGGCTGGGTGAGACTCTGGCTGCCCTCGCGGGGCAGGACTGTCCCGGTCTCCAACACCTGGTCCTCGTGACCGGGTCGGAGTCCGACCCGGGCCGCCGGGCGGTGCTGGATCTCGTCGCAACGAACCTGCCCGGAGCAGTGGTGCGTCTCCTCGGAGGAAACCCCGGATTTGCAGCCGCCTGCAATCGGGTGCTCGACCTCGTCGAGGGGGAGAGCGGCTTTTTCTGTTTCCTCCACGACGATGTGGCCCTCGCGCCGGATGCGATCTCGCGGCTCGTCGAGGAGGGGTACCGGTCGAACGTCGGGGTCGCGGGACCCAAGCTCGTCTATTGGGACGAGGTCAGAATGATCCAGTCGGTCGGCACGATGGTCGACCGGTTCGGTGTCGGTGTCGCCGTCGCCGACGTGGGCGAGTTGGACCAGGAGCAGCACGATGCGGTTCGCGACGTGTTCGCTCTCTCGGGCGCGTGTCTCATGGTGCGGGCCGATCTTTTCCGTGCCGTGGGGGGGTTCACCGCCGATCTCGCGATCCACGGGGCCGATCTCGATCTGTGCTGGCGGTGCCATGCGGCAGCTGCCCGTGTCGTCGTCGTCCCGGCGGCCGTGGCCCGACACAGGGAGTCAATGCTGCGTGACGCACCGACTGACACACGTGACGACACACTTGCCGCCACAGGGCCACCGCTCGTCGACGCCGAGGCCGAGTCGACGCGGGTGCGCACGGTGCTGTCGCTCACGCCGGCGCCCCAGTTGCCACTTCTCATCGCACAATTGATCGCCCACACCGTCATCCGTTCGTTGATCCTGCTGTTCACGGGTCGTGTCGGGCCTGCTGGCGTCGAGGTGCGCGCGCTCCTGTCATCGGTCGTCGGTCTCGGTGGCGTCATCGCGCGCCGCCGCCACGCCGCCGCTGTTCGTCGCGTCTCTGGTGCCGAGGTGCGCGCGCTCCAATTGCAGGGAAGTGCGCATGTCACCTCGTGGTTGCGAGCGCGAGCGCGGGCTGCCGGCATCGCCCAAGCGGCTGGACCGGTGGTGCGTGAGGCCACGCCACGGGCCGTCGTGACCCTGTGGGTGCTCCTCGCCGTCCTGCTCGTCGTCGGGTCACGTTCCTTGATCACCGGTGGAATCGCCGAGGTCGGTCAGATGGCGCGCACGGAGGGTGGTGTGCGCGACCTCGTCTCGGCGCATGTCTCCGGCTGGTGGTCGGCGGGATTTGGGCAGGCCTCGGCGGTGCCGACAGGCGTGCTGCTGTGGGCGATCGGCGGTGTCGTCTCGCTGGGTGACCTGGACGTGGCGCGGATGCTGTTCGTCGTCGCGCTGCCCCTCGTGGGCTGGCTCGGGGCCTGGCGGCTCGCCTCTGTGTTGGGCACGCGCGCGGCGCGCGTGGCGGGCACCCTCGCCTACGCGGCGGTGCCGCTGCCGTACGCAGCGATCGCATCGGGTCGATGGGGGGCGCTCGCGGTCTATGCGGGGTTGCCGTGGATCGTGCACCTGTCGCGGCTCGTGGTCGGTCATGTCGATCTCGGGCGCGCGTATCTCGATGCCGCGGGCAATCGTGTCGTGGAGGTCGATCGGGATCTTTTCGTCGACGCGCCCC